>Ga0228711_1004429_pt1 | contig 21616 bp, 12 predicted proteins | sample MedpolnodulmetaG_2_FD_177996 | JGI IMG/M metagenome (GOLD analysis project Ga0228711, IMG submission 177996) | Root nodule microbial communities from Medicago polymorpha collected in Santa Monica, California, United States - brown nodules | ecosystem: Host-associated > Plants > Roots > Nodule...
TATACCAATAATTTTATTTATATTAAATTTAGTTAATTAATCCAAAGTCTTTGATATTTATTGTAATATGCACTTATTTTTTATATTTTAGATGCTTTTATTTGGCTAAATAATATGATGCGTAATATTTGATATGTTGATTTAGAATATTTCATATCATATTTTAACTATGTTGTGATATTTTTTATTATTTATTATCTTTTTGTTGTGAAAGTGCGGGTAATGTGTTCGGGTACGGGCATTTAGATACCCATAAGGTATGGAAATTGGTACCAAACTTATTGCCCACGAGGGTATGAGGAATTTTTTAAAACACGGGTACGGGGATGAGTACTATAGTACCCTGCCCAATGGATACTCATTGTCATCCCTACCACTCACCGGCATACACGCATATAGTACTATTGCTTTTGATGGGCAATAATTTGTGTGATATAATAATTCCGTCTCATGTATTGATGATTGGTGATTGATGGGCAAAGAGGACTCTATTAGGACCCACCCGTTACTACAAAACCATCACCTAGAAAGAGTCCCCTAGCTAAGTAGCACTATACTGTACTTGTGGTGAGTTGTGAGTGACCAAACACATCTCTACCAAAACGGCTTCTATGGCAGACAAGTGCAACATGTTATTTTAAGTTTAAAAAAAAAAATCCTTTCAGTAACAACAATCAAATTTTATTCCATTAACTGTAGGTAAAAAAATACTTTGTAACTTGTAACTAGAAATTTATGGTATTATTTGTCTTTACGGATAACACGGTAACCTAATCAGTACATGTAATTAGTCCAGCTTTTAAGATATTTTCAGATGTGATTTTGTTGACATGTGCTTTCTTTTACATGTGATAATTCATCAAATTAATTGGTATTGATTCAACAAACAACAAATAAAACAAATTTTTTATTGTTTAATCGAATCAACATCAACTAAATCATATTGTCTCATTTGAGAAGATCATACACATCTCTAGTAAGATAAAGTGTCATGTATCACTTAAGGTGGATCAATATCTTAAGACTCCGATGAAAATCGATGTCTATGTAAGAATAAGTTTATGGTAGTACTCAAGAAAAAAACAATATTAGACATCAAAACTTAATTTATTTTCTTTTCTTTTCTTTTTTTACTTTTATCGAATCAATATCAATTAGATCACTATCTCATTCATATAATCGTTGAAAACAATGAATAAATGGCGACATCAATTGTTGTCGAAATTCGTAAACCACATAGAACACCAATCCACCCCAGTTGTCGCCCTCTGGTTGTGGTAAATATATGAACGAAGAAACATAGGGCATTGAAACCAAATAATGTGACAGCACTAACCCCGTAAAAATAAACTAAGATGAAAAGTACATTTGGTTCCAAGTTTAAACCACTAATTAACATATGAAACGTGATATATTATGGATTGGGAAACTGGGAGGAACTTTCTCGCACACAGTATCATGTTAATTTCTCTATATCCTAATATAGTACTATTTGTCATATTGAAGTATGGGATAATCTACTGCATGGAAAAAAGCATACCTATCTCTAATTACCACAGTCAACCAACAAATTAAAATAAATAAAGTTCACAAAAGGTATGTTCTGTAGTTTTAATTGGTCGTAGATAAGCTAGGTGTGCTCTTATAATTAGTGTTATATATAGTATAGTTGCATGAGTTGGTCAATTATTGTTCTATTCGATAAAACTAATTGTACACCGCATCAACATATGACATATTCAGCGTACCTTTCAATATGTTTGTCTTCCAACCTGTAATATTTTAACAGAAAATGTTTAGGTGTACACCCATAAGATATATCCACATCTTGAGAGAGAAAAAAAAATAAAAAAAATAAGAGTAAATGAGGTGATGAATGATTTTTGTTTTTTTTTGTTTTGAATAAACGTGATAAATGATAGATTGATTTTTCAAAAATCATTTTCTTTCTTGCTAAACAAGTCTCTATGAGATATTGTGAAGAATATAATATGATGATTTTTTAAAATAAAATTACCTACTATATATAATTAATTAGTGTAAATTACCTACTATAATTGGCAAGAACATTACTTTTTAATTTTATTAAAGATAAAGATGTTTTTGTTTTGACAGAATGACTATGCAAATACTACAACTTTATTGCATTGTCTAGAAATGGGATCTTTTGCATACTCACCATCATCTGAATATATTACACTCACATGGCAATAGAGAAAATATTCAGAGTGGAAGAAGAATCATAAATGCTAGGATTGCATCTTCAAAGATACATATGGTTTATGGATTTGGGCACAAATAGGGTGATGAAGAAACGAGGTTTAAACCAACAATAGAAGTAATATTTCAAGAAAAATGTGGGAGCTTTATAGCTATCTATGTGTATGATTTCAATTTGAAAATGGTATATAGTGTGACCCATTAAAGATATGTAAGTACTTACCACTCAATGACACTTTGAATATGACTTTGAATATGATAAGGACATGTGAGATTATAATGTGGCAATTGGTATATATGGGTAACCATAAACAGCAAGGCTTGGTCTCCAGATGTCCATTATTTAGGAACGGGAAAGATCACTATTTAAAGCAAATGTAGATGTGGAAACCTATAACATGATGTATTGTTGAACAATTTTTTATATCGATTCTAACTCGTTTTTGTGATAGATGAGCTATGCCAATTTGATTAAATATAAACCATTAAAATTTATAAATGTAAAATAAAATATTTTCAGGTGATTAGCCATTATTTCAAAAATTAATTTTTAAGATTGATATTTTTGAGATAAAGTAAAATGGTTTTATTTTTTATTTTTAATCATATCTTGTACATAATATAGATTGGAAGCAAATAATTATTTAAAGGATAAAATGGGAAGGAGATAAAACTAGATCCTTGTATTCTCATTTTTGATAAAAAAAAATAAAAAAAAATCACTCCTATTATATATAAAGTTTGCATTTTTTTTTTATACATAATATATAGATTTAAGGGTTTATCTACTCAATGTCAAAAGTGAAATAAGAATTGAACAACTAACCAAATGTAGTTCATTTTAAATTAGATTGAGTGTATGTTTGGTTTTACAGCAACAAAAACTGATTTTAAATGAATTTATTCTATAAAAAATAATTTTGATTAGAAATAAATTGAATGTAAATTGATTTGTGTTTGACCACATTCATGTAAAAATTAGGTGATCAATAAATATATATTTGAGATAAATAAATGAAAAATTATAGGTTTGAATACATTCTCACATATTGCAATATTCTTATCAATTGAATTACAAGGGACAAAATTAACTAAATTAATTTAATAAATAAGAACATTTACTCATATGTTTACAAAAACTAAGTTGAGCACGTGAAAGTTGGTGAGGAAAGGCAAGCGAAAGTGAAGTGATTAGTCAAAAGGACGATAATAAAGTTAACTAAAAAGGAAGATTTATGTCAAAGAAAGACATATACACATTATAGGCATATAAAATACCTACTAATTAAAGTGAAAAGGCAAGAATCAGTCCTCATGAGTCCTGACAGAGTGTACAAAGTCAATGTCCTTAACTTGGAATTTTCCTACTTGTACTTCAATTTTAAAGTATACCATATTCCCTAATCCCCATGAAATAAAATTCGAAATATTAATAATAAGTTTTACAAATATCAAGTCATCATATAATTTTTTTTTTGAAGAAGCTAAAATGAATTATATTAACACAAACTAAATGGTCTTCCTAGCACTAGGTGTATTAAGGAAGAAACACTGAAGCTCAAACAATATTTGTACAATAATTACAAGTCACCAAAAGATAAAACAGAAAAAATAACTATTAACCAATGTCTAATATCGCAAACAGACTAAGCCACCAACCATGGTAGTTGGAGGAAAGACTAACATATTTCCCTTTCAACCACATAAAAGTCGACGACTTTATTTTGTCCGCCACTTGCAATATAGAGGAGTTTTTGTTCTTGAAAATCCTCTTATTTCTTTCTTTTCATATTTCTCACACTATTGCACACCAAATAACCTGAAGGATGAACCGCCTTGATTTGGCAGCTCCCCCCATATAATTAAACTGATTAAAAAGACTTGATGCATCATAAGGCATAACAGTAGCAACATTTATCCACCTGTGAATATGGTTCCAAACTGATCCAAAAACATTATAATGTAAAAATAAGTGAGAAGATGTTTCCACCTCCCCACAACCTCCAACGCACAACTAATCATCGACACCAACCACATTACGACGGTAAAGGTTGTCCTTAGTAGGCAACCTATCACGTAACAGGCGCCAAACAAACAACACCACCTTCAAGGGGACTTCCTTGAGCCACAAATGATACATAGACACCTCAACGTCGACAGTAGCATTAACAGTCAAAAAATTATAGGCATTTCGAACAGTATAAACAGAAGATGTTTCCAACCGCCAAAGTATTCTATCGACCCTGTCAACCTGCAAAGTGACGTAAAAACCTAAGTTCCCCTGCTAGCTCCTCTTCCTACGCAAACAACTTACGCCTCCAACTCCACGCCGCCCCCTCCACCCCCCACCCTAACAAATGCATGTCAAACACCGACACACTCTTCACCACCGACAACTCATATAATCTATTAAATCTAACACTGAAGGACACTCCACACACCCATTCATCCGTCCAAAAGAGAATATTTTTGCCATCACCTTAAGAACGACAAACATTGCCACGAAACCACTCTTCCGAGCGCATGGTAGATATAACCTGCCACCACGCTGAGGCCGCTCGGCCACCATCACACACTCGGCCATCCTCCACGCCGTAATGAGCCAACAACACCATATACCATAAACTATCTCTATCTATCAACAACCTCCATGGGTAAAGAAAGCTCTAAAGCAGTTAGGAAAAATCCCTCTGAACTCAACTCTTTGAAAATTCGCAGTGTGTGTAGATATTTTTGTGGCTGGTTCTTTTCTATGTAACCTCTCGAATGTTCAATTGGATTTGGATAACATGATTAATTTGGAATTTGTTGAGACAACATATAGTCGAATTGTGCCTCAAAAGCCCAAGAAATGATAGAATGGATGTTAGGATATAAACATTTTTTTTTTTAAGGATAAACGTTGGCTTGTTGTAAATTGTTCCTTGCATTTTCTATGTGTCATATAGTTGATGACTTATTTTTTGGAGCTAGTTCCATGTCAAGCACAAAGAATACCCCTATAATGCATAATCAATACTATAATTGTGATGGTTTTAGACCCGATACCGAGTTTAAAAAAATACTATAATTGTAATGGTTTCTTCTTTTTTTTACTAAAATTGTAATGGTTTCTTGTTTAGCAATTCAAGAAGTTTTTCTACCTATAAAAAAAAAATAGGTTTTACTTTTTACCAAAAAACATATAAAATTGTGTTACTTTTATTAAATTATGATTGTCAAATATTGATGTATTAATTGTTACTATAAATATAAAGTGAAAGACATTGACTTAGAATTAATGTAAATAATATTAATTAGAGGGTATAAATAAATAAAAAAATTAATATATTGTATTGAAAATTAAACGTGTTATTTCTAATAAGTATATACAATTTCAAAATATTTTAATCCCCATCCTCTCCTGATCTTGCTACATATATAAATATATCCCATTTTAGTAGCTAAGCTCATAATCCTCTTACCTCTCTTCCTTTGTGCATATACTCTTGCTGAAAAAAAATTCTCTCTTGCTCTTCTTCTCTTTCTTGCTAGTTCTCTTTCCTCACATGTAATATAGCACCAACTTTTTAACACAAAAAAAGAAAATACATTTATATCTAGCTCTCAAAGTTCTATACTATAGCATAGTGTAAAAACAAGATTTAGAGCCAAACTTGAGTCTTTAATTACTTTACAATACTCTTTACCAAGAGAAACAAATATGGTGTTGGCTTCACCAAAACCAATGAGGAATGAAACGATTTTACCAAATGATCTTATTCCAATAGTGGACCTTAAGAGTGAAAGGTCAGAAGTAATAAAACAAATTGTGAAAGCAAGTGAAGAGTATGGTTTCTTCAAGGTGATAAACCATGGTATTAGTGATGGAACTATTGACAAAATGGAAGAGGCAGGGTTTAGTTTCTTTGCAAAACCAATGTCTCAAAAGAAACAAGCTGTACCTGCTTATGGTTGTAAGAACATAGGATTCAATGGAGATATTGGTGAGGTTGAGTACCTTCTCCTCAATGCTAACCCTTCCTCCATTGCTCAAATATCCAAAACTATATCCAACGATGATCCACATTCTAATTTCAGGTATGTCATGAAAACTACCTAATTACTACTATATTAGATTTTTCTTTTTGTCATTATCCTTTTAACATTTAGTAAGTGGAAGTAGTAGATTTCTCCTTATATGCAATAACATTTTGATTTTTTTTTTGTCTCACTTCATTCAAATTGAATTAATATTTTTTTTTATTAAAGTATCTAATTATATATTTAACCATCTTTCTCTTGTGATGATTAAGAAACGATGTGGAGTGATGAGTCTTGAAACAAATTAATTATGTGAATAATCAATTAGATAAAATGGTGGATAATATATAAGTCTAGATCACATTCAATTTTGTAGTCATTCTTAATTAGTTTTTATTTTATTTTAGATTTAAGTTTAAGGGAAATGCTAACCAATACCTCCGGGGCACTGGTTAAGGATACTAAAAAGGAAATTATATAGTAATTATTGCATTGAAAACTGTGTAATTAATCCATAAATAAGTCAACAAAGTTTCCTTTTATGGTAATAAATTCCTTTTTTTGTATGCTTAACCAGTGCCCCGGGGACACCGGTTAGCATGACCCTAAGTTTAATTATAAGGGTAATTTTGACGACATAATACAACTTGTTATGAAACTTAACAATGTACAAACGAAATTAACCAACTTTATTAATTAGTGTGAATGTATTAAAAGCGCCTTGTATATAGAACCAAATGTATTATATGGCTTTTCTATGATTTTTTTTATATTGCCTTTTTTTCTTATTATTTTTTTTATTATATTGACTTTTCTATGATGTTGGGACTTGGGGTGGCCATATAGAAACTGTAATACTAAGTATAATAAGACTATAGCCAAATGTGAATTTATAGTTGGAGAGTGGCGATATCATGCACAATATACTTTTTTATATTATGGACCATGCTATAGTGAGTTATTAATTGGCTCGCACATAGATAAATATATTATGCCCGTGACCATTTTAGTTCATTGAGTAATTTTTAGCGTTTTGTTTTGAAACTACTACACCTTCCTATGAGTTGTATTGTTGTATCTGACCAGCAAAGAATGGATATGCTTCAGTGTTTCAACGTTTCCCATCTATAAATGAATGCCATGTTTATTTTTGTTATTTACCATACATACTATTTGATCATAAAAAAAAAACATGATAGAAAAAATGGACCGTATACTATTTGTTTATTATACGACTTGTATATTCGTAAAAAATGTAGTGCAATATGAAGCTAGTGTATGCTTGAAATCACGGTATTAGTTTTTGCAAATTTTAATAAATCGACCGAGATTCCAAACATGCCCTTAGATTCTCTAATGTTACATATGGCGGTGCATCCGTAGAAAACCTAATGTTTTCTACAGTTGCAAAACCATATTTTAGGTGTAGGAAATGCATTTACCATTTTAATTGAAAAAATTAGTATAATTATTGGTAATTATTTTTTAACATCAAAACTTTAGTGTTAAATACAATAATGAATGTCTCTCAGTTTTATGTCTATTTTAGAAAGGCATGTAACACAACGGTACAGAGATATAAATATGAGTATTGCAAAGGTTTGAAGAATGACATATTGAGTAAATAAAAGCTGAAAAAAGAAATAAATAAGAAGGGGAAGGTGCAGTGAGTAGTCAAGGAAAGAGGCAGATAGAGTACTAGTGGCACTGACAAAGCTTGAGTTCAGTTACTTCTATCTTAGTCATCACCAGCTAAGAAATCAATCAATAATCATGTTTGTGTTACAGTTATTTAGATAATTAAGATTTATGATTATGACAGGTGTAGGGTGAGTGAATATACAGAAGCAGTGAAAGAGGTGGCATGTGAGATATTAGAGCTAATGGCAGAGGGTTTGGGGGTCCCTGATACAAAGGTTTTCAGCAGTTTGATAAAGGATATTGATAGTGACTCAGTTCTTAGGCTCAATCACTACCCACCTACACTTAACAAGGACAAGTCACATTCCAACAATGTTGGCTTTGGGGAGCATTCTGACCCTCAGATCTTGACCATTCTTAGATCTAATGACGTTTCTGGTCTTCAAATTTCTCTTCAACATGGTCTCTGGATTCCTGTTAACCCTGACCCCTCAGCTCTCTGTGTTAATATAGGTGATGTCCTTGAGGTATTTTTTCTTTTCCTATTCATATGTTAAAGTTTTTTTCTTTTGTGTTAATTCAACATCAAAATAAGATATCGTATATACATTGTATTGTTATTTCTCGGGTCCTTGATGTATTCAATATCAAAATTTTCATGTCAAACCCCACAGACTATTATTGATTCAGTTTGTTTATACCATAATAAAAGGGAGGGTCTCACACTCACTAGTCACTAGGGGCCTCCTCTTGCCATTCAATAAAAAAAAAAACTAGGGGCCTCCTCTATCTATCTATCTATCTATATATCAGCAGCACTAGCATGAAAAGGGGAAATATTTTCAACTTGATAGGAATTGAAGTGAAATGACTTGCATTATTGACTTAATGTCTCTGGAATTGAATTTTAGCAATATCAATTTTCTGTTCATCATCAATGACACAAAATGTGCTAGCTAGCTATACTGATAAGGTTCTAAATATTTTGGGGGACACATCAATTAAATAACCTTGCCTTATCCCTATCATATCCTATTTTAATTTTTCATAATTGAGTAAATTGATTGATATCATTTAATCTAAATGACTTACGTGCCATTTGGTAAATTTGAGGGACTAAAGTTACTCGTCCAATACCATTTCAAGGACCGAAATACCTATTTACTCAGAATGAATGAGAGTTGATGAGAAGTAACTTTGGTGGGAACTAAAAAAGGAGGTAATTGATTTTGTGTGGGTGTATTGTGATTGTGATGACAGGTTATGACAAATGGAAGGTTTGTAAGCGTGAGACATAGGGCAATGACAAACTCATACAAATCTAGAATGTCAATGGCATATTTTGGGGCTCCACCTCTAAATGCTTCCATTGTTGCTCCACCAGTTTTGGTTACACCAACCAGGCCCTCTCTCTTCAGACCATTTACTTGGGCCGACTACAAAAAAGCCACTTACTCTCTAAGGCTTGGTGACACCAGAATTCAACTTTTCAGAGCAAACATTGCATGAGCATTCATAAAGTTCCAATACTTTTACTATGTTATGTAATGTAATGTAAAGGACAGGTTGTTATTGTTCCTTCCTCTCACCCTTTTTTATAATTTATTTTTGTTGTCCATTTTGGACCTAGGAAAGTTTGTATGCTTTTGTTTGCCTAAATATGTTGCAAAGTTAACTTGACATGGCAAAGAAAGCTACTGTTCTTGCATGTAAGACTGAATACTAATAGATGGTTGCCAGTTCTGTACCCTTCCTTCTATCATCAATCACAATCTCTCTTGTCTTGCCATTTATTTATCTTATTAATGTTGCCAACATAGTGACTAGATAATGTTACAGCTGATATATGCATACAAGATATCAAATCTGCATTTCAGAATTTATGAGTTACAACAAGCTAATTTATTACACTATCACCAGACTATAGCAGGAAGCAACTAGTTTTGTGATCATCACATTAATAAAGACATTAAATTGAATAACATATCCTCAAAATCTCAATCTATCTCTTTCTCATTCATTCTTTTTTAAGACCATCTCTTTCTCAAGACCCATTCTTGATAGCAATTGGCACAAAAACTTAATGGAAGTGACAACCCTTTCAACATTGATTCATAACTTCCATCAAAGTACAAATATTTATAGAAATTTATTTGCACCCGTTCACTTTATTGAACAACATATTTTCACATGAGTCATAACAATTGATTTAAATTAATTAATCATTCTTACATCAACAACAATATTCAAAGTTTATTCTTATCTTTTTTTTTTGAAATCAAACCTGATCATGGTCTGCTATTGATCTTGTTAAAAGTGTGATTAATCGAGTAGTAGATATTACAAGAGTAATACAATATTTTACAACTAAGAAATATTCTGATAAATAGAAAAATGAGTATGTCAAGTACTATTTATTTAAACATGAAAAATAATGTGCCTATTGTTCTAGTCAGATACACAGTGAAGCCACATGGCACATGCAGTAACAGTATAAAACCAGTGAGGGAATATGAATGAATCTACGTGGAATGAGTTACCCCCACATAATTAATGATGTTACAGAACTATGTTCTACAGATTAATTCTGAAAAGTTTAGTCCATCATCGTACTATAGTATCAACAACACAACACACTATGGTAGTATTATCAAATGATGAGGTGTGTGTGACCAGCTTCAAAGTTCAAACAGTAATAATAAATAACTCTACACCTCCATGCATGCAGAGTTACAACTGTATCATCAGTGAAAGACTGTAGAAGAAGACATGTCAATATTAAACAAGGATTTTGGATCTTGCAGCAAAACGGGAACACTTCCTTCTACCAGTTTTGTTTAGCATGCAAACACAATTCTGAAGAATTTCAAAATCCTCTTCCCAAAACAATAAAGATGCTTTGTCTGGATTTTTTAGAAGCATCTTTGAAGTAAGGAAACCAGCGATAGTCCATGTCTGCATCAACCTCGATTGCTTCCCAATAAACTTTCCATTTCTGGTATCATAATATTCTGGCCATTTATCTACACAAAGTCTTTTCTCTGCTAAATCAACTGCCTTCTGTGCTAAATCAGATCTGCCCATCTTGATGCATGCTAAAGTGAACTGTTATTTAAAGCCACCATGTCAGCTCATTAACACAAAAGGTTTCTCATTCTTCCATAATCATAAATCCTCAACGCACCAATATCAGAAAGTAATTGTTTCTTGGATTTTGACATAAAAGCATAATTGAAAGGCACATGATATTATTTTTTTCCAATAAACAGCAATCAAAAGAGACATTGCATTCAACTCCCTTAAGGTATGCTAAAATAACACATACATGATACACCCTTCTATGTTTTAAATGAATGAATACTCACTACCGTTATTTGTTGGAAAAATTGTACAGGCTTCCCTCAATTCTGTTTAAATGACACACCCTCCCCCTGTTTTTAATAATAGAGGAGAGTGTGTGATTGAGGAGCAATCGATATATTTTAGACTTACAACATAGAGGGGGTGTATGTGTCGATTAAACATATTACAAAGGAGGTAAGTGTAATTTTTCTGTAGGCGTAATGATAATAATATTACTAATCGTCATCTTAAGGATAATATTGTCCAAACAAATATCAAACTCACCTGCCAGAGAAGTGTTGGCCAAGACCCGCCATTGTGATATGACCAAGGGCTGCAAGGAGTTAGACAAAAGTTATTATTGTAATTTCAACGGTAGATGAGAGTGCATAACAAACAAATATATCGAGCAAGAATTATGCAACAGCCAAAACCTTTTTGATAAAAATAAATGTTATGGCATTGATGACTAAAGGCACGCATGCATGAAACAGTTGTGAATTTTTCATCGAAAGGGTTATGTAGGTTGTGGCATTACTCTTGAAAATAAAACAATGTCAAAAAGAACAAGAAACTTTAAGAGCCTCACGTGTTCTTGGGGTCACAGCCAGTGATTATACGCCATTCCTCACCCTCCAATGCTGGATAACATATTTTGAGAGGCATTTGACCAATGATATCATCCCATTTGGCATCTATTAAATTCAAAATGCCCTCATTTTGTCTTGTTGTGCCCAAAGAAGAGACAATGGCCCAAAGGTTTCCAAGTGTGAAAAACCTAAAGTCCATATGAGCAGGTTGCAGATTGCCTATGAAGTATCCACCTTCCTCAGATATCCAGTCCACAAGCCATGAAGGAATTTGCTCAGGATAGATGTTAAACTTGTTGACAGCATCAGTAGAATACTCTTCAGTCTTATACCGATAAATTTCATTAATCTTCTTTATGTCAACCCAATAATACTCTCTCATGTGAAAGGAGAGTGCACTTAGGCGATTACTAACGGCAGCCACCAGATCCCTGGTTGTATCATTCACTATCAGCATCTCACGAGAACAGCGTAAAGCTGAATAAAATAATGCCTGCATATATTCAAACACAAATTTATGAGCATATATTCAGATACTATTACACATAATAATTGAATTGTTTCATCATGCTGTTGCAGAAGGAAGACCTCCGAAGTTCAACTCGGAGACTCATGATCTAACTATTCAATTAAGATGACAGAACTATATATTCATTCATAAATCACTGAACCATCTAACACAAGATAGAATGATAGTGAATACATGGACAAAAGTTAACTTCTTAGACACGGGAAGAACGCTATGGAAGACAATCAACTGTGCCACAAACAACCCCAATCCAATTTAAAACGTAATTGTGTAAAGATGATGCAATAAGTAGTACCAGTTTAGTAGCATATTTTCAAAAGTTTTAAACAACGAATCTGTCTTAGTTTTGAATATGAAAAATGTTGTAGTCATTTTGCAACCTGGAGTGAAGAAAAACTTGTACATTTTAGAATTCCCAGTCAATTATTCTGGCAAAGAATAAGGATTTTTAAAACAGTGAAATCACTTGTTCCTGCTCAGTGAATCTAACCAGAAGAATGAGATGCTGCTCCAAATAAAGAGCAAGAGATCATGTTAATAAGCGGAAGAGTTCTCATTTTAGTACCAATAAATGATAGAGCATAAGTATAATGCAAATGAAAGAGAACAACCACTAAAAATTAGAAAGGAACAAATTGTTATCACATTGACTAATATAAAGTTGACAATAAAAATGGCACGGGCCGATGTGAATAGCTTCTTAAAAGTCTTCGGCCAACTTTTGGTCCCTTTTGAACTACTTCCAGCGTCTCCGCAATACTCACTCCAACAGAATCAAGAGTCCAAATATTGAGAGCATCCATCGAACACCAAATTAGGCAAGTAAAGCTTAATCACCTAGAGAAAGCCACATCTCCGGGCTTACCAATTTGGTAGAAGCAAAAGACAAAAACCAAGTATAACCACCATAAGGCAGAATCTAAAACTTAAGGAAGAAACAGATAGGGACTAAGGGTATTTCAGGGTACTCAAGTCCCACATTAAGTAGTATGTGTAAAAAGAAGAAAAGTAAAGAACAAAGGCAGCAGAAATGTAGCTCAAGGTGGATAACAGGTTTGCAAACATGGCTCAGAGAAAACGGGTGGAGAGAATTGGGAGAACACTGAATTTGGTATTTGATTAAAATGAGTAAAACGGTATTTATAAGTGGTTACATCAATCCTATTTATAGGCACTAACAAACCATTGACATTATGCTCCAACTAGCTATATTTTTAGTAATTACTACTTCAAATACAAACAATGATAGCGAGCAATCAGCTTACTTGGATTTCCAGAGGGTGACCGTGAATTCCCATTCTTCTATCAATCATACAAGAACCATCGGTGACTAGTAGAGAAGGAAACATGTCAAATCCATCAGTTAGACACAACTTAAGGATCAGTCTTATGCCGGTCTGGACATCCACTCTATCTTGCAATGAATAGTCACCTGTTAACTTCCCATATGCTCTCAACAATATAATCCACCACAATCCTGATAAGAACAGTTTTTCACATAAGATTTAAAATTGAGAAGTAATGTGAAGAAAATTTTGAAAAGCAAAATGATAGTAACACTCTGTAAAAGATGACGTATTAACAACAGTGCAATAACTTTTCATGCGATAGAAACATGCTTTAGCTTCGGAAAAAAAATAATTACCTGAATCGACAGGGGCAACACGGCCTATAGCTGATTCACCAAAATCAGGATCTGAAACTTCCTCAAATGCTTCATTGCTTCCATCAAGAGGGACCGTTCTAACTTTGAAGCTCGCTGGCATCAACCCTTGCCCTGGGCTGTAGCAATCAACGGTCTTCTCCCAACTCTGGCAAATATAAACAAATATTAAACAAGGAACAAGTGTACTAATTCCCATAATAGCTTCACCAACATCATTTGTTTGAGATATATGTTAGTGAAACTTAGCAAGTAAGCCATTAATCAGGACTTTCTTCCTTAAGTTCTGATGAAATAGCGATATGGATTCATTGGTTGAGAACATTTATAGATTTATTCAACAGTTACATTTATCATAAGATAGTTCAAATCCTTTCAGACTCATAGAAGAAACAATTGATCCCTAAAGTCCATTGAAGAACTGTCCAATGATTAGATAGACAACAACATATTTCATTTGTTATGTGGTAACAAAGCTAAACTGCATCATCTAAACAGATTATACAATATTTAAATTAACAGTGCTGACAGAATCAAATCTCTCTAAAGATTCTAAAGGTGCAACGAGGGCATTTATTTTCAAAAATTCGAGAAAAACTTATCACATACTTCAGGAGAAACTATTTTGCAGAAGAACAACAAGTAGTAACAAACTAAATTGAGTTGTTGAAGCCATAATGTACCTGCAGTTGCAACGTGTGAAGTAGAAAATTCTTGACAGTTTCCCCTTCACCATTGAGCAGAAAGGCAAGCGCGGATGGAACAAAATCACGAATAAATACTTGATCATAATTCAGAGGTTGTTTCTCATCGGGATCATTAGCTGCAACAGTCCCAACTGGATTCCCACAGTAAGTAACAACAGCACCTCGAAGCAACTTCCAAGCTTCCTTTTCAATCTCAGAAAGCTCCCTCTCAGCTTTATTCTCATTCAAATCATTCAACTTATTATCTAAATTTACATTCGACCCGTCAACTTCCTCCACTTTACTTTGATCTTCAGTCTCAATTCTATCAAACAGCAAGGGCTTTGGATTCAAAGCGGTTTGAATGAAAATATTCTCAAAGCTTTTGTCATTATTAACATTAGAATCAACCGATGTAGACTGGTTTCTAAAATCTGAAGTTACATTCGGTATCAATGATCCAACCCTAGGCCTAAAATTCCTAGATTGAACCCAATTTGAATCGGTAACGCTAAAATCTCTCCGATTCAAACCATTCACATTTATATACCCTACAATCTTAGTATTATTGCATCTATAGTATCTATAGCTATGGAATGATCTAGAACAGCTTGATCTTGACAAGATACTCATCATTGTTGAATCACTAAACTTAATTGAAGAAAACCCAGAAATCAATGGAGTTTTAGTTAGGATTCTACAACAAGGTTTCATGGTAGAAATTCCAATATAGCTACCAGTAGTCATGTGTATATTAAGATCAAATCAAATAACAATAGCCCACAAAATTAAACAATTTGGGAATAGTAAAAATAGATCTTGAAAGTGATTATTCTATAAGTTGGTAGCTGAAATGGAAATTTACAATGATTAAGTTATATACTTACAGATTGAGGAGGTGATTATGGTGATGATTAATGGAATGAAATTAGGTTGAATTATGAGAATGAAAAATGTTTTGAGATGTATGAAGAAATGAACAGTGAAGATCAAAATGTGAATTTATAAGCTTTGAAATGAAAAGGGAAAGTTCGTATGGACAAGGAGGGTGTAATTACTTTACTGTCCCTGTCATGTGCAAGTTGTTTTGTTTTTGGGTTACTGTTGATTTTACAATTATAGCCTTTGGTAGGTTTTGTTTGGCTGATTTGAATCGTACACACTACACTTTTTATATGTTGATGTGTTCTGGTTCACATAATCAAGTCAATAGCTAATAGCTATGATAAACAATGATAGAAAAAATATTTTTAAAAAATCTGACAAAATTAAATTCTATAACAATATTTTTTTTTGAAATAGTCTAGTAGTTAAATATTTATTTATCTCTTGAGATGAATAAATGATATGTTCAAAGTTCAACCTCAATTTATATATTATGAAATGCTCTACCAACTTAGTTCAACTCAAATGAACAAATAGGATAAGGATTTAATTGGCACACTTCTAATTTTGGGCTCCAAATTTAATTGATAAAGTAAAACAATTTTAATTAAGTAGGTAAAAACATGAAGAAAAAAAAAAGGATAAATCACTTTTGAAAACTAAAATATAAACTATATTTTTTTAGATTTGCATACTGACCAAATCAGTTTTTTTTTTTGAAGGATGATAAAATCAGAGTTGAATTTGATATAAAGGTGTACCGTAATCACTTCCAATGTTTACGAAAATTTTGTTATGATCAATCTAAAAAATATTTGGTGTAAAAAAACATGGTATATAGTTAAAATTAGTGTAAAAAAGTTTACGTGATTTTAGTTCGGTTGATAGGGACACTGCATATTATATGAGGTCGGAGTTCGAATTCCAACATCCACTTATTCATCTTAAAAACATGAATTTCTAACTTAAAAAAATTGAAAAAAAATAGTGAATGAGTGAAAAATGAAGCAATCACGTTTGGCTCGGATGCGTTGCGTCTCTTATCCGTAACATGACATTGGACACACACGCCTTCCAATTTTGATTCATAATTTTCCCTAAAAAAAATGGGATAGAGGCAAATTGGGTAAAACATAACAAGAATGATGTGGTAAGGATAGCCATGTTATCAAGAGCCGAGGGTAAATCCGTCTAAGTAAATATTTATGTAGATATTTGAATGGATCAGAGACCAAGTTGTGTGGGCCTATGAAAAAGCACCCAAATTCCAATTTTTTAGCGAAAAAGCACAAGCAACTACCATATCCAACGGTGGACGCCGCGTAACTGTTCACGTGCCCTGTTTTTATTGGTTCCTTAACACATCTTTGTCTGTTCTCCTTTTCCACGTGCTGCAACAATTGGATCTGTACAAAAACGCGTGGCTTGTTTGTCCATGTCTTTTTGTTGTTCTAGACAAAAAACATATTAGCACGTTGAACTTGCAGTTATCAAACTCCATTTGCATACGTTAAGAGAGAAAAATTGCAGCATCTAGCAATTGCTTGTAAACAATGGGGTTTAAAACCAAACCAATACAATAGAAAAATCGCAACCAAAACCGAAATCGTTTGTTCGTATTTATTTCGATTATTTTTTTACTCAACCGTTTAGTTTGATTTGGTTAACGGTTTTTATTTTACTAACAGAACCAAACCAAACCAAATCGCAACATAAGAAAACTACACCGCGAACACTATACTCACAAGCACTCGTTTAAAATACCTTAACCTATAGTTAATTATCGTTCGTTTGTGAACAACAATTAATCAGCGTTGGAGCTCAGCCATATATAGAAAGTTAGAAACAATAGTTGACTGCTGTTAAAATTTAGGAAAATTCTTGTTTACCCATCAATAAAATGTGGGTAACACTCTCTATGTTAAGTTGGCCCAATCAAAACCATGTATTTACATAACATTAAAAATAATAAAAAATAAATAAATAAGTTTGATAGGTGCCAACTTAGCATGAATTATGTTACCCATCTTATATTAACATAGGCGCTAGAGAATAATTTAGGTAAGTTATGATATAATGGTTCCATTTAAGGATTCCAATCTGATAGAATGGTTTCACAATTTAGCATAACCTTGGTCCAAATCAAATAGACAAAGCAACTCATTAAACGAACCAAGATCAGGGTCATGGTTTGAATGGTAGTTAACAATGATTAGGGTATTTTAAAAATCTAGGGTGCTTGTGAGCAAACTTAGGAGCCTAAAAAGCAATTTTCGTAAGATAGAACATCCACTTGGAATGCAGGTTTGGTCTCTGTGGGCTTTCTTTAACTATTCATTTTATGGCCCAACAAGCCAAAACCATTAGAAAAATTTTACTCCAACCCCCTACATTTATACCTTTACCCGTACATTTGTTTTAAACTTCCATTTTTGTTCTCATATACAAACTAAAATCCACCCCATCTTTTTTCCACTTTTCTCTGAAATGTTTTCAAGCTTTCCGAGAACAAGATACAGTAAGTGATAAAAGAATACACCTTTTTATAAAGTCGTCGTCATTCTTTTCGGTCGTCGCCGCTGTCCTTGACGGTCGTCGACATTAGTGCCTACTTTTATTCACTTCTATTTCTCCATTTTACTTGTAGATTTAATTTTGAAGTTAAGATTATGGTTTTTTTTTTAATTCTTCAAATCCCTTTGGAAATTGTCTTATTCTTATGTTCTGAAGTTTCTTAGTTTTTAGGCTTAAATATGCATTTCGTCCTAATAATTTGGGTGCGTTTTGGTTTTTGTCCCTGCAAAAAAAACTGAAAAACATCCCTGCAGTAAAATTTGTTTTAAAAAGGTCCATGGCCCCACTTCCGATCTGATTTGGCATTGTTTTCGCCACGTGGCAGTTGCTGACTGCGCAACTTTTGCCACGTGGCATGCGACATAATTAAAAGAATATTTTTTTCTTTCAAAATTCTGAATTTTTTTAAATTAAAAAAATCTGAAAAAAAATTTAAAAATCATAGAAAAAACTGTTAAAATTAAAAATTTTGAAAAAAAAAGTGAAAATTAAATTTTTGAAAATTATTTTTTATAATTTGAAAATTATATATTACATTTTTTCGAAAATACTGAAAAATTATGAGTTTTATTCTATTTTTCTTCATATTTTAATTTTCAAACATTTATTTCCAGATTTTTTTTTAAAAAAAAAACTAATTTCCAATTTTTTTTTCATATTTTAAAAAAAATTGAAATTTTATTATGATTTTTTAATTTTTTTCAGTTTTGTTTATTTTAAAAATAATTTTCATAATTTAAAAAAAAAAAAAAAATTAATGACGTGGATTGCCAAATCAGTGCCACATGGCCAAAACCATACCATGTCAGCAAAAAAGTGGGATCAGGGACCTTTTTAAAACAAACAAAAAATTTGCAGGGATGTTTTTAATTTTATTTTTTTTTGCAGGGACGAAATGGATATTTAAGCCTGATTTTTATTTTATTTGTTGTTTATGTCGATTTCTAATTTCAATAAAAAAAAATGGAGAAACGATGATTCTGGTGCCAATAACATAGAAAAACGTAAAAACTCAATTAATGATTTCGGTAATGATTAAGAGAACAAACACAATCATATGGAGAAACAATTTCGGTACCAATAACATTTTGGCTGTAAGAGTCAATGTCGATTAAAGAAAAATCAAATCGAATTGTTTTCAGTAAAGAAGAGTTCCAGTAATGCTTATTGTTTGTTGCGAACTTTTTCCAAAAAAAGGTGGGGTGAATAAGTGAAAGAGTGATTGAGTTTTATTTTATATAATGGGTAAATTTGATACTTTTTGTCCAATGTTGGGGTCAAAGTATAAATGTAAGGGTGTGGGTTATAACTTTCCATCCTAAGTATCTCGCGCACTCTATTCGGATTTCTCATAAGGCGCACGAGAAACCAAGAGGGTGGAAAAAAAAAAGGAGTCATATTTATATTGTTATTTTTCTTTTTTGAAGAAGTTAAATTAATCCACTCAAATTGACACCGAGGAGAATCGAACCTAAAACCTTAATAAGGAACAAACATCAAAGTCACACGTCAACACCATCAAATCAATTGAAATGAGTTTATTATCATTGTTTCTTATAAATAAACAATAAGCACAAACCGACCTTCCCTTTTTTTCCTTTCTCCCTCACAGATCCAAATCGTTCTTTTGTGATGTAGTTGTTTCCTTCGATGGTGCGACGAGCGACATCTGTCCTCCGCACCACCGCTTTTCCTCCCTTCCGGCGGCCGTTCATCCTAGGCACACGTTTCCGCCGTTGATGGGTTGTCCTTCACCAACGTTTTCTGAAGGTCCGTTGTCACTTTGTTGGCGGTTTGTTGGTTTGCTGGGTTGATGCGGTTGTTCCGGTTAACCATGTCAGAAGGGTTGGTGTTGGTTCTGCGTTTCACACCTAGATGGGGTCTTTTTGTGAACCTTCTCAGTTGTGATGGCGCCGATGGGTTTCGACGGTGGTGGCTCTCTGTTCGACGGTGCTCTATCCTTATCCTCTTATGGTATCTATTGTTTGCTTTGTTTATGATTCAGTTACTGTAGTGGATTTGGTTTGAGATTCCGTCGGATTGCTTGTTTGCCGTTGTCTGGTTTGTTGTTTTTTGTTTGGTGTTGTTTGTTCAGAACTGTGTTGGTGGTTGCAGATTTGGCCTTGGTTTGAAACTCGTAAGGGCTGTTAACGCTTTGGACTCGTGATATGGGTTCAAAAGCGTTTTTGAGAAATCGGTTGTGATGATGTTCCTGGCTTGATTCTCTGATATTTTCAGGTTTGTTGAGATCAGGAGGCCTCGATGCATCGGGGCCTCCTTCACTCCGATACCGCCTCTTGTCTGTTGCAGTCCTTATGATTGTTCTCAGAGTGTTACTCGAAAGAGCTTTATACCTGCTGCTTTGTTCAGGGGGTTGCTGGACCGTGGATCTTGTTACTGTGTTGGCGGTCGATTCATACGTCAATCTTGAAACCCTCTTTTGTTAGGATTGATTAAGCAATTTCTTTTTTCTGCTTTACCACGATGTATCCCCGTTTTGGTTACTTCTGGGCCAGGCTCAATGCCCTCGGCTCTATACCTTTGTTCGTTTATGTTATTTTATTTCTCTTTTTTGCTTAAAAAAAATTAGCACAATCATTTAACCATCGTAAAAGCTTTCGTTATAAATCCAAAGATGATCATGTGACGTTGTAAGAAGCACTCACTCACAATACTAACAAACACACAAGGGAAAATGAGTAGGACAAATTTTTATGTGAGATATAATTGATTTTGCTCTTATTTATTTTATTTAAGTGAGAGAGATTGGATTATGATCTTATTTAGTTTATTCATATGAAAATGCACTTATAAACTTATGACTATGTGTGGTGAAAAATAGTTGATAGCAGATGAGTCATATAGTGAATAACAGATAAAATAACTGATAACACATGAATAAGCTATCAAATTGAATTTGTAATGTTTCATAAAATTAATAGTTGAGCTAACCAATAAATATGAAATCGGGGGGGATTATAAGTTACAAGCTTAAACGTTATTTGAAGTGACTTATCTAAACATGTTGTTAATTAATTTTTTTTTTTTCAAGTAATAAAATAAATGTAAAATTGAGGGAGGGAGAGAGAGAGGGGGTAAAATTAAATAAATATTTAATTAATTGATATGAGTTGAATATAGGTAGATGTCGATATAGGCTATTTCAGAATAATGGAACCCCTAATTATCCATTAGACTATACATAGGCTATGGTTTTCAATATACCCGAACAACTTCATATTGCTTCTTATCCCCATATGTTGAGTGCCTCAGGGCATAAAAATCCTTACTTGAGGAAGAACTGTAAGTCAAACAGGTGCTCGTCGTCATCTCTCTCTCTCTCTCTCCCTCTCTCCCCCTCTATCTCTCTCTCTCTCTCTCTCTCTCTCTCTCTCTCTCTCTATATATATATATATATATATATCTATATATATATATATATATATTTTTTCTCTTTTATATA
>Ga0228711_1004431_pt1 | contig 21610 bp, 12 predicted proteins | sample MedpolnodulmetaG_2_FD_177996 | JGI IMG/M metagenome (GOLD analysis project Ga0228711, IMG submission 177996) | Root nodule microbial communities from Medicago polymorpha collected in Santa Monica, California, United States - brown nodules | ecosystem: Host-associated > Plants > Roots > Nodule...
AACATCAATTGGAGTTTTTTTTTTTTTAAATAAAATATTTCTATCAAAGTGCTATAGGGGCAGGAGGAGTTTAATAAAAAAATCATTTTACATTTTTAGCTTCTTAAAATCCAATAAAAACTTTGAGTAAAAAAAAAATAATCAAAACCAAACATGGAACATAAAAAGTTACTATGATGATAATGATGGTCAATGAATGTTTTCTCAAAAGTCAAAACAAATAAGTATGAGAGAGGACAAAGTAGTTGACCATATTGGTTTGTCCACTTGTGAATATGAGGGAACAAAGTTGTAGTCCAGCTATGAGATATAGAAACAAAACCATGTTCTTCTTGTTTTTTTTGTTTGACTTGTGTTTGTTGTTGGAGTAAAAGGGTCTTCATTTCTTTGATGTTACCAAAGTAGAAGTGAGGAGAAGGACCATCAATACCTTGCCTATGAAGCTTTGCTCTTAGTGATCTTGGTCTCAAAACCAAAACATTAAAAAATTGGATCAATGCAACCAAAACTGCTCCTAGAGCCACAACAACTTCAATAACTATGCTCATTCTCATACACAAATTAACCTCTTCCATTACCTATTGTTGCTTTGCTTTCTTCTTTCATTTTGTATCAGATCAGAAGTAAACGTTCGAAAACAATATTGAAAGTTCGTTTAATATAATAAATACTCCATTCCCCAACTATTGTTGCTGAAGATATTTTTTTTATCTGTTAACTACTCTATAGCTGTCACCTCTTTTAGAATAATTTAATAATACTAATATAAACTTATTTTTAGCTGAAGACATTTTCTTCTTTGTTAACTACTTCAACCATTTCATTTTAATTGTCGTTTTTGGCTTGCACATGATTCTTAAGGAAATGATTAGTTGAATTAATTTTAAGGCTTAAACGCCCTTTTCACCCTCTAACTTTCAAAGTGTAGCGATTTTGGCCTCCTATTAAAAAAATAGCCAAAGTCCCCCCCATATTTAGCCCCTTTTGCAATAGAATTCACAAAACATGAATAAGGGAGCACATGTGTTAGCACAGAAGATGAAGGAATTGGATATGATGGATTCAGGTGATCTTGAACATGTGCTAGACATAGAAGAAGCACTTCACTACTATTCTCGCCTTAAAAGTCCGGTTTATCTCGATATTGTGGACAGGTTTTTCATCGACATAAACTCAGACTTCACTCTTCCACAGCCCTCTGTCAGCTTCAAATGCTCAAAGGAAAGACTTGATCAAATTCAGTTACATAAAGGAAATATCATCTAATCACAATTCTAGTGTATAGGAAAAACCAATTCAGTTACTATTTACTTTATTCGGTTTAGTTCCTACTGTTTAAAGCTTTCCTTTTTTTTTAGAACTGTTTAGAGCTTTATGTTTTCATACAATATGTTGATCTCTAAGTTTCTTCTTTGCTTATTTTCCCATTTTATAAGCTCTTGTAGTATAAGCGCTTATTATTTAAGTGCTTATATGTAAACTATTTCTATAACTAAGGATAAAATAAAATAAACCGTTTTCATATAAGCTGTTTACAATAAGCTACCTTGGAGAGCTTATGGAGTTAAGCTGAAAACAACTTATGAACATATCATAAGTTGTTTCTATAAGGTCTCACAAGTGCTTATGCTAGTAGATAAGTCCAAATAAGTCAATCCTAACACACCCTAATCTTCTTTCTTTTTTTCTTTCTCAAAGATACTATCTTTACATACTTTCTCAGGATTGATAACAGTCTTAGAAAATATGAAACTACTCTAAAGTTTCCAGCTGATACAAATTTACAGTTATTAAAACAGAATGTAATGCATACAAAAATGTGAGATAATTCTTATAGAATCACTCTTATGCAACTTTTGAACAACTGCGCCGAATCTGTCCCACAGGCTTTGTCAAAACTCGGAGATCGGAGAGTTTCATCATTGCAAGGGCAAAATCTTGATGGAACAAAGTACGATTAGATGCGTATTCTTGAACCCAATATCTGGTTTTTTCCCCTTTTATTAACTGCTGATCTGCATAGAGGATTCCTTTACCTTGTAACAGTCTGCGGTAGTATAACATCCCGAAATTTGAGAGAGATTTCTTGGAGTCCATAGAGATTTCTCGTTGCTCTTCAACAAAAGAAGAAGGCGAGTCACGTGATATATATCCTAATGCTGAAGTGGAAAATGCATCAGTTTTATTGCATCTTGATCTTAGTATATTTAGAAATTCAGTATCTAAGGAAGGGTCAGGTTCATTAGTTCCACTGAAGTTATAGAGCCGGTTTTCGTAGAATTTACAGTGGATTATACCAATGCTGTGGGCACCTGGAAGGTAAAAATGGACAGATTAAGTCATCAGGAACCATGTAGCAGCATAAGAAGATAGCTAAGTCATGTGCAAACAATGACACTAAAATGATCAAAGAATCAAAAAGTTAAGGCCATGAGTGCATTGATATCCAAAGCATGGACGGATGCGGGTAAAATAACATGGATCTCAACAAATTATTTTATTCTCCAAATATATCCTATCTATGTTCTGAATTCTACTATTTAACTGCAACAAGTTTCATACATTAGAATGGTTGTGTCAGGGAATTATTGAGGTCCAAAATGCCTGGTGCTAAAAAGGAAAAGTTCCTCTAAGGAAAGCAAGTAAAGGCATGCCTACCTTTAAATTTGGGTTAAGATCACAATATACATTATTTATAAGCTCCCTAAAAAGGAACCCTGTCTAAGCTGAAATATACAATTTCACTTTAGCAGCTCCAATCAGGGTTTTCAATTGTGGTCGTGTCACGATTTTTTGAATACTGCGGTTCAATGCAGCCTCAATTGTTATGGTAGAAACATAAAAAACTTGGATATTGTGATCCAGATCACAAGCGTTTGTTTTAAAACTTTGGCTTTAGTAGAAGGAAATATGAAAAGAATAAGACATAAAGCATTGTTTTAGTACAGTAATACAAAAAAAGGGATAGAATAATTAGAAATTAACCTAAGAGAGTGACCATTTCTCTTTCATCAAATCCCCTTGATTTGAAGGATGCAAGAGTTTGAGATAAATCTGCATAGGGTGAAGGAAGCTCATCTGTTGCTATGTCAGCAAAAGAGTTAGAACCATCCCTCCTTCCTGTATTCAAAGATAGAATGGACCACCGGCCTATAAAATACACGATATTCATATATGTTCAAAAGTCTATTAAAAAAATTAAACATAAGATTTAATTTGTATGCAACTATGCATCTAATCACATTTCACCATTTAGATATTTGTGAAAATATTTTAGAAACAAATATAATAAAATGACATTATGCTATAACTTGATTGGATCTTGTTAGAACAAAAACCCTGGTTCAAATGGAGAACACAAGATATATGATCACATAGTTTGGTCAATTGTGTCTACGTCTCCGACTGACTGCAAAGCGGCCGCAATGACTTTCTACTATTCAAGCTTAGAGTTTACATCGTACCCACTTATTAGTAAACTATGAGTCATATCCAACAAATGCAGGTGTAAAAAGGTTTTAATCTCTTAAACATATACACATACAATGATGACAGAAAGGAAATATATAGGGAAATAAATAATGTTACCAGAACAACAGAATCTCTTGCAGCAAGTACAAGAATATCAGTACAAGAAACAACTCCAGGACATGCTTCTTCGAGCTTAGATTTAATGGTCTCTATTACATCAAATCCTTTGAGGCTATCATTAGGAGGTGAATCTTTCTCTGAATCAATGTATTCATCATTATCCAACAAAATAGAAGCATCACATCCCTGATGCAAACCCAATTAAAATCCATATTTAGTTTCAAAGCATAAATGAGGTCTAATTGTGCTGACTCAGAAATACACACCAAACACTAAGAATCTATTTGGATTGATTTATGTATCTACTTGCATAAGCAGTTCTGAGTCTATATGAAAAAACTTATCGAAACAGTTTATAATATGTCCATAAGTTGTTTTCAGCTTATTTCTCTAATTTCTCTAATATAGCTTATAGCATATGTTGAAAATAATTTCATTGAAATAACGTATACATAAACAAAATCGCTTAAACTAAATGTGCTTAATCAAACTGTTTATCCAAACATTACCTAAATCAAAAGCAAAATCAACTTAACAACATGACTGCAGTCAAACTGAGATATAAAAGTAAAAGGATTGTTGAATCAAAAAATTCAAAAATTTAAACTTTTTCATAAAATCACATTTGGGCAAGTGTTTATAAAATGTTTAAATCATCTTACTTTCATATATAATAACTGATTCTAATTAAAACTTTGTTAAAAACCAAAGAGATAAAATTTCATTTTTATCATATGTTTATTCAAAACAACCACAAATTTGTCCAAGAAATTATTGAATAAAGATAAGAACAAAAACCTGGAATAAGATAATAGACCCAGAATCAGAAATGACCAAATAATAATAACAATTATTAAAATACACAATAAAACCCTATTTTTTTCTTCATTGTTATGAAATAATAATACACAAGAAAATGAATCATTATAAATAGAAAGAAAGAAAAATGGACCTGAATGAAGCAATCATGAAAAGCAAGACGAATAAGAGCAGGAACCAAAGGAGGATTAGTTCTATAAAGCCGGTGAAGCGTAGAACGAACAATGTGCTCAGCATGAGGACATGAATTACGGTAGAAATCATATTCAAGAAGAGAGTTAGAAGAAGAATCAGAAGATGATTCTGATACATGGTTGTTGTTGTTGATGGCAGATAAAGAAACAGGGAAACTTGAAAAAGAATGTATTGGAACGATATTGATGGAGTTGAATGTGTTGGTGTTCTTGTTGTGATTTTTGTGTTGAAATAAAAGACATAACACAAGAATCACAAGAATTAATTTTGGTAGTATCAATGGTGGTGCCATTTTCTCTCTCTCTCTCTCAAAATTGCAGTTGCAAGTGAAGATGGCAGGAAAAAAGTTTCTTGGAGTGAAAGAAAACTAACAGAACTGTCACATTGATTGTTCTAGAATCTAGGGTGAAATTTAATTCTTTGTTGTGAATGAAAAAAAAAGACTAATTGATCATATTATGTTGTAATATACGGTGAAATCTACTTAAATCATAATAATTGCTAGAGTTTAACTGAGACACACTGACTAGTGACTATCGTATCAACGTGTGTAACACATGTGGTAGATAGTTCGGTATCTTTGGTCTGATGGTGTATTTGTACCTTTGCTTCCATAACCCTCCAAAATCTAACACACAAACACACCCTAACAATTTGAAATAGGGTTCCGTAGAAAACATTTGTTAGGAGATGTTAACCCCCCTTAAATGTGTTGGGGAGTCTAGACGGTGCGGGGTAAACAATGGGACCAAATGTTGTCGGACCACAAAAGAGGGAGACACCATAGAAACCTTAATGCATTAGACATATGTGTCCTTTCTTTTATACACTTAACATTTTACTCATTCATAGACGATGTAAGACTTAACTACTTACACTTGAAACCAACACTAATTAATGGACACAAACCATTAGTTGGATCCTTATTTTGACACTACTACTAATTATTAAAGAAATGTGAGGAAAATATAAACCCATAAAATAGAGAGTGCAAATTGTTGGAGCTATAACAATATGCCCCCAAGACTTTATAAATCAGTACCTCCACCTCAAAATTCTATATGTCTTCCCTTCATGTTGCTCATACACAAAATCAAGTTGGGGGATGATCCTATAAAGCATTCCATCTACATGTTTAGAATACCACAACCTCCATTTTTTCCAGCAAATAATAGGGATGATGAAAATTCCAAAACCAAAAATAAATCCCAACTCTAAGCTTAGAAAACTCCAATCAACTGGACTCTCATTATGAGAATAAGGTGTTTCAAATACTGGTGGTGGCAACCACCGCGTTCCATCAACGTCACATTTGTTGATTAGTGGAGGTCCACATAACCCTTCATTTCCTTCAAAGGAATCTGCATCAAAAGTTTGAATCTGAGTACCTAACGGAATTTGTCCCACCAGGTGATTGAATGAGAGATTCATATATTCAAGGAAATATAAACTTGAAAGCTCTTGGGGAATCTCTCCATTCAATGAGTTGTTTGACAAATCCAGTGACTCAAGATTCTTCAAATTTCCCACATATGATGGTATATGTCCCACAAATGCATTATGTGACAAATTCAAAGCATTCAATGCCTTGAATTGCATTAGCTCATCAGGTATTGGCCCTTCCAAATAGTTGTTTGACATATCCACAGAAGTGAACGCCATTTGAATTTTGATCAGCTTCATCTGTTGACCTTTGTTGACAATCGTAACCGAGTCTTGAAAACGAGCAATACCTGCTGAATTTGCATCGGCAAACCCTTGGTCAAGGATAGCAAGAGACATGTTTGTAACAAGTTTAAGCAATTTCATTGCAAGATATTTGTTCATATGTGGCACCAAATTCTTCAAACTCATATACTGGAAGTTATCACTAACTTCGAAAAACAAATGGCCAAATTCTGGCCCAAGCACATCTTCGTTGCGCATCATTGCCTTCCAACTAGTTAATAGTGCTCTCGGTATTGTACCCCTTAAGTTATTCTTGGCTATATCAACTATATGAAGCATCTCCCAGTTACCAGTGTTATTCGGGCACTCAATAGATCCGTGGAGCTTATTAGACCTTAAAATCATGATTCTTAGGGTGGATATATTGCTCAAGAAACATGGAAATTTGTCAGATAAAGCATTATTTCCAAGGTTTAGGACTCGTAGTTTCTTGCAATTGACCAAAGATTTTGGTATGGTGCCATCCAAGATATTGTCATTAAGATCCAAATATCTTAGTGCACATGAATTTGGGGATATTGTATCAGGGATATGACCCCGAAGCTTGTTTCCACTGAAATTCAACATCCTAAGACTGTTATTAAGTGCTAAAAAACACTTCGGGATTGTCCCGTCAAAGTTGTTGTGGGATAGATCTAGCAAGCGAAGACTTGAAGCATTACAAAAGGATTCATGGATTTCTCCCTGAAAACTGTTGTTTGAAAGAAACAATTGACATATGAAAGGGAGATAGTTTCCAATATCTGGTGGTATGATAGAGCTAAACTTGTTGCTTGAGTAGTCCAAATAACTTGCATACTTTGGGATAAATGAAATAGGCCCTTGCAGTTGGTTAGAACTAAGGTCAACCGTAAAAAGGTTAGAACTCAAGTTCAAAAAACTTTCTTCAAGATTAGTTAGTGAATTCTTGGAAAGATTCAAGCTAACGAGAGATTCAAGTTGCCAAATCCAGTTAGGAATTGATCCTTCAATCTCATTGTTAGATAGGTCAAGAGATACTAATTTGGATTGATTTCTCAAGAAATTAGGTATTCCCTTTAACTTGCAAGAAGCCAACAAAACTGTTCTCATCTCTGGAAAGGGTAACAAGTCATGATCATCTCTAAAGTTGACATCAATTGATAGATTGTTATGTGATAGACCTAGTATAGTTAGATTACTTACCCTTCGAATGACGTCCAACTGTATTGTGCCATTAAGCTTGTTGGAAGAAAGTTGAATGACACAGAGTGTTCTAAGATTAAAGAGAGACAACGGAATACATCCTTGTAAGTTATTGCTTCCTAAATCGAGCATCTGTAATACCGGGGAAGATGCATTGTCAAATTCACCCAAGAGACCACTTAGTTGATTACTTGGAATCTTCAGTTCTCGCAAGTATGGGAGCTTAAGTAGAGACGAGGGCATGTTCCCATCAAAAGAATTGAACCCTAAATCAATGCTGACAAGATTGACGAGGCCCTCAAAATGGTTGGATGATAAATCCCCGCTTAAATGATTAAGAAAGAGGGATAGAAATTTTAGGTTCTTTGACATATTGAAACAAGGGAGGGGGCCTGTGAAGTAATTGGATGACAGGTCTAGATAAACAAGTTGGGTGAGTTCTGACATTGATCTAGGAAGTGTTCCATTGAATTGACAGTAAGATAGATCAATGGTAGACAATAGTTTTAGATTGGAAATTGTATCTGGAAGTGGTCCCGAGAAATTTGTATGGTGGAGATCCAAGTAGTGAATACACATAAGCGGTGGAAAATCTGGCAAAGAACCATGAAGATAATTATTGTTTGATATGTCAAGGACCTTCAATGTGTGTATTTGGAAGATATCTTGTGGAAAAGAACCATTTAGGCCACAACTACTAAGTTGTAGCATGGTTAAATCGGAGAAATTTGCAAAGAAATTTGGCAGTGTGGTAGACAATTTGTTGTGGCTCAATTTTAGAATAGAGAGTGATCTAAGCTTAGCCAGTGAAGAATCAATAGGTCCAGATAGATTGCATGATGACATGCTCAAAACACGAAGGCCCTCTAATAACGATAAAGGACGACCCCATTCCTCTCCACTCGCTGATATTGCTACACCATCTAGATACAATTCTGTGATATCTGTGAGGTTTTGCAGAAACATTGCTATATTTGGCTTCTCAAGTTTTAGGCTATGATGTGAAGTAAATGAAGAAGACAAATCAAGAGTAACCAACCTTTTGAGGTAAGATATTTCTTTTGGGACTTGCCCCTCAAAGCCGGCGTTAGACAAGTTCAAATACCTCAAATTCTCCAGCTTATGCAGCTCTTGAGGAATCACGGAACGAAAGTGATTAAAAGCCAAGTTCAAACTTTGCAAATATTGAAAGCTGAATAGAGCACTTGAATAATTAAGTCCTGAGATAGACTCCTGACTAAGATCAAGGGCTCTAACATGTCCCTCATTGCATGTCACCCCGCGCCATTGGCAATAATCATCGTCATTTTGGTTCCAATGAACTAGCTTTGAAGATTTTGTGGGGTTGAATATAATAAGGTTGTTTTTCAAATGTAGCAACAAGGAACGTTGATGGCTAATATAGTAGCCATTCACCACAAAACTATTAGAACTGGAATATATTATGCTGAATGGTATAAAGAAAAGCCAAAAGATTATGTGTTCTCTCATAGTGAATTATGTATGAGAGCCTGAATTATGTGTCAATAACATTTTTTTTTTCTCCTTTTATAGACTGCACACATGCTCAACTATTGATTAGATCATTTAAGATGCAATTAAGTCCCCTTAGGACCGTAAACTGAAGCCAAACATTTATAGGTCTTGGTCTCATTTATGTTGATAATAGAAATTGAACTTACACTCTTACAAGGTGTGAGTCAACTTTTTATTAATCAAACCAACATGTACGGGTTAAAATGACTTTTTTTTGTTATAAAAGAGTCATTATGCCAAAATATTATGCTAGTTAGGACAGACTTTAAAACTCCATTGGTTATTTTTAAAATGATCAGACATAAAACATTAATGTTATACTAGTATTTTCTTTGCTGGGGGATAAAGCGACATTATTACAACCAAGTTTAGATTTTCTAGATGTGATAAGTATATTTGAATTATTTTCTTGATTATTAAATGGTTCAGATAAAAACACACCATGTCCTGTGTTGGAAGGTACAAAAGTTTGTCAATGAGTCAACATTGGAACCTTATTCTTAAGAATGTATGTATTGTCGTACACGTCCTTATTACTTCATGCCCTAGACGAGTTAGTGGTGATTGACTAGCCTATAATTCTTCATGGTGGGGTTGGCGGTTTGTTGAAAACGTGAAATTAAATGGAAAAAAGTGAGTGGAGAGTAAATAGGCAATTAACTCCTGAAATACAGAACTTCAATTACTCTCTAAAATTGCACAACGTTAATCAATTTACCTCCTCCGTCAAATTCTTCTGTTAGTCAAGATAATATTTTGCAAATACCCCCTAAAGTTTTGCATTTATGTGCGAAATGTCTCCCGAACTTGAAAATTTATATATTTTTTTCTTATCCATGACTCAAAAATATTAAAGACAAACAATTAACTTAGGCCATTTTCATTGTTAAATGTCAAAATGAAATATGGAACTAGAAACAACACATGAAACATCTTATTAGGTCATTTTCATTGCAATGAGAACACATTTGGAATCAACACTCACCCACCAACCTCACAATTATCATCTTCATAATCACATTCATAGTAGATTTTACAACTTCCATAACATGTTTCACAAGGAACAAACTTTATATCACCACAAGCCTCACATCCACCATCACCTCCTTCAATGTTATCAATCCTTTCACAACAATCAAGCAACTTCTTAAGCTTCTTGTCATCATGTAGTTTCTGAATTTCCTCAACTCCACCATTGTATTTCTTTTTAATAAACACTTTTGGTAATCCTTCTTTACCATAGTACCCTTCACCAAGTAACTCTTTAAGCTCTTCCTTGAATCCTAAATGCATTTCTCAAGCTTCCTTGTTTGCCTTTAATATCTTTTGAGTCAATTATAAGAAAAAAATATATAAATTTTTAAGTTCGCGGGGCATTTTGCACATAAGTGCAAAACTTCAGGGGGGGTATTTGCAAAACGTGATGTTGACTAACAGAAGAATTTGACGGAGGGGGTAAATTGATTAACGTTATGCAATTTCAGGGGGGTAATTGAAGTTTTGTTAATTTTAAGGGGGTAATTGACGAAACTTACAATTTCGATGGGTAATTGCCTATTTACTCATTAAATGCGAAACCAAAGTAATAAATTAGTTAATTAAAATTGAAACTTTTAACTTGAGGAAAGAATGATGTAAAACCAATTCAAGGAGCATACTTTTCTCTAATGAATGGGCACATCGATTTTTGTCATATTTAGAAATTTCCAATGGTCTTATATTTTTAAGAGATGCATAAATGTTTGCACTATAATAAATGCGAACAAGTGTCTATTGTTTAACGAACCAAAAGAAGTAATTTTTACATGGATAATTTTTTTATCAAGAATTTTTGAATAGATGATTTTGTAATTATTTTACTATGTAGTTTTACTAATGGTCGTATATTTTTAAGAGATGTATAAATATTTGCACTATAATAAATGCGAACAAATGTCTATTGTTTAATGAACTAAAAGAAGTAACTTTTACATGGATAATTTTTTTATCAAGAACTTTTGAATAGATGATTTTGTAATTATTATGTAGTTTTATCATACTTTGTTCAAATTGTGGAAAGAAAAAAGAACTTACAACATTGAAAAGATAATGGGCATCAACCAGATCACTAAAACGAATATCAACAACTACAAAGTGAAAAATCAACACTATCTTTATAGAGAATTAAGATAACAATCGTTAACAAAGACACAACTTAAACATCCTTAAGTTTCATAAAAATCTTCATAGAAAATTAAGATAATGATCATTAACAAAGACATAACTTAAACATTCCTAAATCTTATAAAAGTGTTCATAGAAAATCAAGACAATAATCATCAACAAAGACATAACTTAAACATTTCTAAGTTTCATAAAAGGGACGTTAGTGGCAAATATATACTTTAATTGTAGGGAAAATAATATCTCTTATAGTAGACATTTCCTCCTTCTAAACCATGTTAGCATGGTAGGCATTTCCTCCTTCTAAACCTTGTGCTTCTTTAAAATAAAATAGAAATTAAATGACAAATATTTGTTAGTTTATAGCTAGGGAATTGAACCCATGATCTTTTTATAATTTCACGTACTTCTCAAAATAGCAAAATTAAACACCAAATTAAAGAAGAACTAACAAAACAAATTGGAAAGTTAAAAAAAATAAAATAAAATAGGTCATTATTTTAGGGTGAAGGCAGATTATTCTAGAATTTTTTTTTTTTAAGGCAACAATTTTATTAATGTTATTACTAATAGGATAAAATACACTTTTGGAGTTACTCTGGTCTCTTAGGTATGTTTAATTTCTAATAATATTTCAAACCTTCCTAAAATTTAAGTGATATTTGTACATCGATTTGATGATAATTTTGATGATAATTATGTTTTTCTCTCTTTTTCTCTCTCTCTTTTTATTAGTCAAAAACAATTGAGAGAGAAGAAGTAAAAGAGAGGAAAAAAAATCTTGTGAGTATGTGAGAGAAAGTTGTCCAAAAGTTATCACAAAATAGTTATACAAAATATCATTTCTCAATTTCAAAACCTCACATATTTAGAAATCAACAGAATATCATTTCTCAATTTACAAAATATCAGTTCTCTCTCTTTTTTTTTTCTTTTCCTCCTTCAAATTTTTTTCTTCTTCTTCTCCTCCTTCAAAAAAAAAACAACAAAAGAGAGAGCTCAAAAAAAACAAAACAAAAGAGAGAGCTAGTCTAATGTAGTACTGATTATTTTCTCAAAAACCAGAAGTGTCTTTAAAATTTTCACCACAGCAAAAACTTGGTCAGAATATTCCATGAGAAAAACAGAATCAAACCTTTACACGTCATGAACCATACCAACTCATTTAAACATTCTTTCTGTTCAAATTCGAATTTTCCAGAACCCACTCTCAAACATTCTAGATTCTTCTCTTTTCAATATACTTATTTCCCATCACTAAGCAATTCCATTCCATCACTTTTCACCTACGCATTTCCACAAACACCTTCGCTACACTCTTCTTCTACGCATTTTCACAAACACCTTCGCTACACTCTTCTTCTACGCATTTTCACAAACACCTTCATCACAATGGCACAAGACACCACCGTCACAGTCTACAACGCCACCACAATCACCACCGACCCAATCCAAAACCCATACTCATTCAAACTATCCCTCACCCAAACCCTCCGCGGCGGCGCAATTCTCCACGTCACAAACCTCCACCAAGCCAAAATCGCCGAACAAGCCGGCGCCTGCGCCGTCACCGTCTCCGATCAACAACGCATGACCGATCCTTCCCTCATCAAATCCATCAAACACTCCGTTTCAATCCCCGTTATCTCCCCCGTCAGAATCGGCCATTTCGTCGAAGCTCAAATCCTCGAAGCCACCGGCGTTGATTACATTGACGAAAATGAATCTCTGACCATCGCTGATGATCAGAATCACATCAACAAACACAATTTTCGAACACCGTTCATAAGCTCAGCGCGTAACCTCGGTGAAGCGCTTTGTAGAATTAGAGAAGGTGCAGCGATGATAAGGATTCAAGGTGAGGTGGAAAATTCAGGTAACATTGCGAAAACTGTAATGCACGTAAGGTGTTTGATGAAAGAACTGAGAGTGCTTAGTAATATGGATGATGATGAAGTTTTCGCGTTTGCGAAGAGAATTCAAGCGCCTTATGATATTGTAGCGCAGACGAAACAGATGGGTAGATTACCTGTTGTTCATTTTGCTGCCGGCGGGATTGTGACTCCCGCCGACGCAGCATTGATGATGCAATTGGGGTGTCATGGTGTGTTTGTGGGGACTGAGGTTTTTGGTTATGAGGATTGTTTTAAACGTGTTAAGGGTATTGTTCAAGCTGTTAGGAATTATAATGATCCTCATGTTTTGGTTGATATTATGATGGGTCTTAATCTTGGTGGTGGTGGTGATGATGATAGGGTTGAGAATGAATGAGTCATTTGGTTTTGAAAATGTATAGCTTTTTAGCTACATTGTTGTGCTGTATTGTTATAGAATAAAAATAATAATAGCATTATATGATTTTGTATCAATGAGGGTTTTGTATGTAAATTAAGCAAATGATTATGATATAATGTAATATGATATATGTTATGATTTTTTTCCCTTCTAAAATTGATATTGTCTTGCATCTATGTTGATCTTAATTGCCTAGTTCAATTGGCCATTTTCTATAACCAAGTTTGGTAATGAACTTCAATTAAGGATGAATCATTTGAGAGAATCTGAATTTAAATCGTGATTGGAACAATCATTGTGTAGACTTTACTTCCTTTTCGTTCAAACTCTGGATTACCATAAGCATTTTCTCTTGGGAACCGGAGGTTAAAGTTAAACCCAAAAAAAGTGGTCATTTTGTTTATGGAAATTAAGAGAAAATGGTTTCTTTCTATGTGAGTTTGGTATCTGGTTTGCTCAAAATTTTGTAGTTAACTTGGCCTTTTTTATTTGTGAAATTAAAAATCGAAGGTTCCTTATGGTGTGAGTTTGTTTAAGTTGATTTGATTTGATGATCGCCAATTGTTCAATAGGCTCCTTTCCTACATGAGTAAGCTTCTCAGTCAATACGAAAAGGATTGGGATAGAACCATTTGGTGATGAAAATGTCTAGCTTTCTTAGTTACCTTGCTTTATGTCACTCTTTTATGTTATTATACAATAATAACATTACTTGAATTTGTATCACTGAGGACTTCGTATGTAATTAAGTGTATTATATTCTTTTTTTACGGATTGATGCTATCATTGACGTTGTCTTACATTTGGATAGTTCTTTCATTTAGCAACCATATTATGAGTATGATGACTCTACCATTGCCGAATCGTGACTAATCTCTTTTAAGAAATTCTGTTAAGCAATGAGCACACAAGGTTGATTTTCTCCTTGCACAAGAGTTAGAGGTTGAATTTGTGACGACATACTTATTACTTAAGATGTCTTAAGTCTCTTACTACTCAGACCAATGACATGTTGTCCTTGTCGTGCATCTAGGTTGCTCTGATTGACGAGTTAAAATAAAATGGTTCCTTGTTGTGAGTTTTGTTAGATTTAAGTTGTCAATCATCAATTCTTGCTCCATCGACTCCTTTTCTTACATATAGGCTTTGAACTCGATGCATATGAGGAGAACAAATATTTGTCATTGTTAATGAATATCAAATACAAGATGTTTTGTGGACATGTAACAACGGAATCAAATATAAGATGTTTGGCAGACATGTAACAAAGGTGATTTTAGAGGTCTCTAAAGCGCAAAACCTGGATTCATCCAAAAGCATCACACAATCCCTTTCGGTTGAAATCAATTTTGAGGATTCTAAAATGTAAAATCTAATACATAGGCTATCCTCAAATTGATTTCAACCAAAGCAAGCAGTTAGTTTAGTTTGATGCTTTAATATAACAACTGAATTTTGATCGTTGAGTGCACCTTACGTCCTAAACTGTTCCTGCATTTGAATGTTTTCATTGTTAAATTGGCCTTTTCTGAATATTGGCATTGTCTTGGATTTAGTTGGTTTGAATTGCTGAGTTGGTCTTTTTGTATGTGAAATAAAGAACAAAAAGGTTCCTTTATGTGAGTTTTGTTAAATTGAACTTGATGATTGACAATTGTTGTTCTATTGACCCTTTCTAATATATACATAAGTTTCACAATTAACTAATAGAAGATGGAGGACAAATATTTGGAAATTGTATTTGTATGAATATAAAATGTTTTATAATGAATATAACAGCTGAATTTTGATTGTCTTGAGTGAACCTGCCATTCTAAATTGTTTCCTGCATTTGAACGTTTTCATTCTTAAACAAGAACCTCAGTGTAAACTCATAAGCAGCAAATACAGCACCATTCACAACAAATGCTCTGGCAACCGCAGTTCCTAAACCGCGCCACAACACAGGGTATCCTTCTTCTCTGACGCTTTTCGTGATGCAATCATAGACGCCTTTGTATTTTATAGCAGAAGGCGTTTGAGCTTGTAGTCTCGTCTTCACAACATCAAAAGGGTAGCAACAAACCCAACTTGCTACCCCTGCTAATCCTCCAGACACCAACATAGTATTCAAACTTTCTTGACCACTTTTTCTACAACCTGGATGCAACAGTTCCCTCATGTATTCATATGTCCAGAAGTAAAAACCATGAGAAGGTACATCCCTCATTATAGTGATGCCAAGTCCTCGATATATGCCACGCAAACCTTCTTTTCTCCATATGTTTTTAGCTACTTTTACAGGAGTTGTTCCAGATTCTTTTGACTGGTTTGCGTTTTGCAGCTGAAGTCGAATTTTGATCAACTCCACTGGTGAAAGCAATAAACTTTGAAGACCTCCTGTGCCCATTCCGCCTAATGCAACACTCTTGTAGGATGGAGGATCTTTAGCAGAATCAGATGGGTCAAATGCCCTTGAGAGAACTGCATATGTTTGAAAAACCACAGCATTCTGCCACGCAAAACGAAAATAAAAAATTAATGATAGACAATGAACTTTAGTTTCACTTTAACATCTCATATGAAGGGATAATATGAAGTAAGAAAAAAATAAAACAATGATACAGTCAAAAAAATGAAATAGAATTGATCTATATGGTTGCAATATCCAAATTTTTAGACATTTTTCCTGGTTATATCTTTACACTACATAACATTGACATCAAATGATTCAAAGACCATTTCTTTGATGTTGCAATAGCCTTTGAATGCCATATTGATATGACTATACATGACCCAGTGGCCAGTGGCACCCACAAACTTCATATGTAGATAACTGGATAATATGTCAATTTTGTACCTTATTATGCAGTTATGTTCATGTCATCATATTGGTAGGTGGGTGAACAAAAAATGTTTTGATGCATCTAATTGATTTGACATCCTAGGAAATTATAAATATTCTTTGCTGGCTTGACACAATTTTAATGTCATAATCACAAGTGATCAACATTTATGAATTTTTTGAATGACCTCATCTTAGACATTGAATCACATGACATAGGCCCATGTAACAGTTGTAGAGTTTATTTATTTTTTTGTGAAAAGAGTTTTTTTTGGGATTCAGATCCACCTCACCTGGCTAATGTGAAAATATTTAATATTGCTTGAGTTGGAAAAAGGTATCAAAGAGGCACTGATCCTAATCTTAATCTAATCCTAATCCTTTATCTAAACAAATCAAAAGGCAAAACCAATATAAGTTTAAACAAATATAAAATTAATAAAAGGAATTAGGCATTCGGATTAATGAGTATATTCCGAATAAAAAAGTACCACCAATTAAGATTAATTTATTCCCCACAATCACAACCGATTCCTATCATACCAGCCATACTTTTTTTTTTTGTCTTCCAAATTGCATCCATCAGAGATTCAAAGAACATTAAGAATCCTTCACAAACCAAATTCATGAAAGAGATGACAAAAGATGTTTTGTGACATAATCCACACTTGCAACATCATGTTGATAAGATACACATAACAAAAACCATATCTAAAAAATTAACATTATCCTATTCACATGAATCCAACTGCAAATTTGTGATGATGATGCATCTAAACTCAAGAAAGAGTAAAATGACATAAACCCAATTGATGATTTATGCCAGATCGAAGGATCTTATCAACGTTCATAAACGATAAATCATAGCATCGATTAAGCGCTATGAGCGCCATCATATAGTTTTATATCATCATCTAGCATACAAAAAAAAAAGAAAAAAAATTACCTGAAAAGTAACTGATGCCAATGGTGCACCCATGCCACGGTACAAAGAACAAAATCCTTCTTTAGACAACATTTGTCTAAGGATGTTAAAAGCGGAACCATTTTGGCCACCACTTTGTTGTCTGATTCTAAGAGTATCCAAAGGATAACCAGAAATTACACCAGCAGTGCCTCCAAATCCACCAGCCACAAATTCTCTACCTGAACTACTTGCAAGAAACTCTGGCCAGAAATCCATTCTATCCTTACTCTCATTCCTCAAAAACAAATCACCCTTTTGATTTTGCGATTTCTAAACAATGTTATCACTAATAATATCTACAAAAGTTGCATAAAAAAGATTGTATCTTTATGGAGATTTCAATAATGGCACTTTACAAATCTTCCAAATAGAATATATAAAAAATGATTTTCCTTTAGATAGAAAAAAAATGAAACTATTTCCTTAATTTGACAAGCCCAAAACAGAAGACAATTCCTTTACGTTTCTATGTACATGAATTCTTCATGTCAAAATAAGGATTTTTTTTTTCTATCTAATGATTTGGAGAGAAAAAGGAAAGGGAAAAAAAGTTTGAATCCTAATCGCAGCTTTTGGTTATATAAAGGCAAAAATAAGAGGCACCGGTGGCTATTTTGTTTGCTATATTTGATGTGTTAAGGAGAAGGGACCGGATTACATGTTGTAAGAGAAAAAACGTATTTACATGCAATAGACAATCTTGGTCGTTAATAACCATCAGTGATTTATATAGTCAATGCTCACCAATGTTTTGCATATAAATGCAGTCAATGATACTTTTCAAATATCAAGATAGATGATGATATTTTGTTTTTATAGCAAAACTGATGATATTAATAAGGAGTATATTTGGAAGAAGAAGAATATTATATTGATCTTATATTTAGAGGCAAATATGTTTTGCAAGTAGTCTTGTAACCAGGGATAGAAGAAGTATTTATATTGATCTTTCAACAATGACACCAACGAAACTCAAAATTCGAGTCTTCAGACTCAAAATTTGATTTTTTACTGATAGATCAAACTCTTATATCCTAAAGTGAGAAATTTTAAAATAAAAAAAAATTAGCACAAAACTTATAAAAATGAATCAAATTTTGTTGAGTGCAAAATTTAAACATAAATCAAGGAGTAATTGAGGTCTCTATGTCAAAGTATTATTAATTTGTCAAATTATATTTTTAAAATTTTATTTTACGAATATTCTGAAAAAAATAATTTTACGAAAGATTTTTTAAGAAATTTGATATTTGTATAATCATTTTGAAAAAACTTTTACAGAACTCTCTCATACTTCCATTTTGTTTTGGGAAATACTAATGAGTATCAAATGAAACTCTTTAAGAATCATAAAGGGTAGTTTTTTTTATGAAAATGTGTGTATTCAATACTCCATTTAGTCACTATTATAAACAAAATACCACTTTTTAGACTAATTGAATAGTTGATGTATGTAAATGCACCATTTGTTCAATGAATATAAAAAATATTTTTTTTGCTTACAATAGTGAACGAAGGGAGTATATTGAAAATTAAAATATTTGATTTTTTAAAAAATATTCTTTTAATTTGAAATGGTTGAAGAGTGTGCATCAGGACAGGTAAGCAAGATTAGTTTGATTTTACTCTCTCTTTCACTATTGTTTTTAGCCAATAAAAAAAATAAAATTATACTAAGTGATTTTAAAAGATCTTTTTATCATGAAAAAGTTTTGTGATATTCAATCAAGACTTTTTGCAATTTAGAAAAAGTCTTTAAAAAAAGTCTTGTGGTATTCAATTAAAAAAATTTGTCATTTAAAAAAAATCTTGTGGTATTCAATCAAGACTCTTGCGAAAGAGAGTGTGTTAGGATCATTTTTTTTTTTCAATGAGTCTTTAAAATTCATAAATCTGTTGAAATTTTTTGAAATCCACAAAATCATTTCAAATCCTTTAAAATCTTATGAGTTAAATCCATCCAAATTGTAAATCTCGATTATCTTTTAAAATCATCAAAGTCATTAAAATTCTACAATTTTTTTTTAAAATCCTTAAGACTTTTTAAACAAAAATTATCCTTTAAAATCTTAATCCAATACACCCCTAAAAATCATCGCAAAATAGTCATTTTTTAATCTTGGCCACTCTGTTGATTGAGATTGGACGGTTATGAAAATTGCATAAAGATGGAGGTAATGCAGATAATATGTTCCCAAAGAAAAGGACAATGAATAACCAATCAATTAAATCACGTTACCAATACATGGTGAACATGTGGAATGGGCTCTCAATCATGGTTGTCCCAATGGAGTTTGGTTCCAGCCTAGTGTTCACCAATGTTTTGAAATTGCTGTGTTGCATCCAATGAAAATTGGTTTAACCGTTTCATTTTCCCACGTAAACAAGAGACGTGTAACAGTGACTGTGGGAACTCAGTGCGGTTTGTGATGTAATAATTATTGAAAGAAAATGAAAAAAAGAAAGTTTGAGGATTGGAGGAGCATGAGTGTTTTGCAGAAAGTTTTGTTTGTTTGTGTCATGTTGGTAGATTTTTTACTTTTTTAAGGAAAAGGTTGAAAGTTACAGGTTTGTTGGACAGTGTGACATCATCTCCATCCATGCTATGCCAACCAACTACAACTGCAAACTTGTGCAATTAGGATTTGAATACCATGAAAAGAGGGTGGAGCTTGTTAGATCTGGATATAAGATTCAATGAATCTACAAATTACAGTAGGTGCACCGGAATGGTGACACTAGAGGATTTTGTTTTTCTTATTGATTTTAGTTTGAAGAAAATTGAGAATAAAAATGATTTATGTTAAAATACATTCAATCGAAAATTTAGTTTTTATCAACTCATATTGTTTAGATAGTTACGATCAAAATTGTTTTTTAGGACGGTTTAGTAACTTCAGGCACACGTGGTTTCTCAAAGAGCCTTCACCTTTCATCTTGGCGTTCGGGGGATGTGTTGGGTACTTTAAAGTCGATGCATCAAAAGAGTAACCAATAGTAGATCGTACCAATAAAATTGGAGGTTTGGCTCTAATATTAAAAATGACTCCTAATAAAAAAATAATGATAATTTAAACAATTACAAATTAACAATAAGCATTATTTTGATTTTTTTTTTGTTGTTGATAGATGTATGAGTTTGGTCTAACTTGTCCATTTACTCGTTATTTTTGTCAAATAATAAGTGTTTGATTTAGACCTATATAACAAAAGGAAATATTATCATGCATCCCAACAAAATTATACTTAGATAATTGCTCTTCTCCAATCTGTTTTAGATCATTCTCGTTCAACTTGAGTTAACTCACGCTGAAAAATACAACTACGTGAGTTAACTCACGCTCGGCTATTGATGTAGCATATTTACGTATATCAAAAGTAAGTATTTATATATCGTCTCCTCATGGACTAGTGCGATATCATGGATTGTTCGACATCAATTACCATTTTAAGTTGAAAGAGTAATTTGTTTGTTTGTTTAAAACCTAAATATCTACGTTATAAGATTAAAACTTTAGATTGATAGGGCGTAAAGCTTGTTAGGATTAGAGTTCCTTAATCAAGCTTCACACGTAACCTAAAAATCATGCATGGATTCTAGCTTGCATTTGATATTACCACGTATCCCTCATCAATATTATTCGTGTCCAAATAATATGGTGACTTCAATTGTATCGTTTAATCATCGATGTCTCGCACCATTAAACGATCCGAGAGTCGTTCCTATCATTCAATCGATGATTTCTCAATCTCTTGAATGATAGAAAAGCATTAAGTTCGGATACAAAGAGTGGTTATCTAAACATCAATTCCATGTCTAATTTTTATGTTTGATAGATGATTAATCTAAACCTAGATTCAAAAGTATTTTTCAATCACAATTAAATCAAACATGAACAATAAATTGCAAGAATAATCTCAATACCAAATCAAGTGCTAGAACCGTACATTTATAGATCAATTGATTACATGATTAACTTAGATCAAGTACCTCTAATCCCAACAATGGAGATTTAGCTTCTCATTGTCATGGAAGCCTTGCAAGAATGAATTGAAAGGAAAAGATTCAATACAACTTTGTGATTTCTCACCAAATGTGGAAGAATCAAAACTTCTATCACTCTCACTCTATGAAGACCAAGCCCTATCTCTCTCTCTCTCTAAGTATCTATATATTTTTTCTGTAAAATAAAAAGCATGCCTTCAGAAATGATCAAGGGCTCTATTTATAAGTTTTCCCATCTGCATCAACTCGCCTCGCGAGTTCTTCTGCTCGCCATGGCGAGTTGAGGTTTCTTCCCCATTGGGTTTGTGCCACGTCATCCTGG
>Ga0228711_1004434_pt1 | contig 21595 bp, 27 predicted proteins | sample MedpolnodulmetaG_2_FD_177996 | JGI IMG/M metagenome (GOLD analysis project Ga0228711, IMG submission 177996) | Root nodule microbial communities from Medicago polymorpha collected in Santa Monica, California, United States - brown nodules | ecosystem: Host-associated > Plants > Roots > Nodule...
GCGCACGTCAGTCACGGACGTCTTCGCAGTTGCACTTGATTTGAGATTCTTTGCCCATAGAATCTCAAATTAAATGCCAAACAAGAAAGAAACGGCCGCATTCTTACGTTTAAGTGCCAAACGACACCCGTCGCTGCGGATGCTCGGCCGCGCTCAAACAGACAGAGGGCATACCAGCCGGAGCGGGAACCGCAAAGGCAGTTCGCGTCTCGCAAGACCGGTAAAATGGGTTGCCGCAGGAGGTTTAGCATAGCGACGGCATGTGCCGTAAACCGGGACCGACAGCCCCCGGCGCGCGAGCCCGCATCAAAAGCTCGCATCATTTCGGCCATGCTTTCATCGCATTCGATGACAGCCGAAGTCTTACCTTGAGCTCCAAAAAAATTTTTCGGAGCAGCCCTCTTGAAGCTCGTTTTTCTCGAAACCAGATCATTTTCGCCAGTCGCCGACAGGGGCTGGCAGAACCGGGGACGCGAGTTTCCACGTCTCCATTCCATCTCGCTTTACGGAGGATTTGGTTATGAGAAACGATCTTGATTTTGCGCCGCTTTATCGCTCCAGCGTCGGCTTCGACCGCGTGTTCAATCTCTTGAACAACGCGCAGCGCCTGCAGGCGATCGACACGTGGCCACCCTATGACATCGTCAAGACAACTGAAAACGACTACCGGATCGAAATGGCGGTCGCAGGCTTTGGCGATTCCGATCTCGACATCACGCAGGAACGCAATGTCCTTGTCGTGAAAGGCCAGAAGGCCGAAGCCAAGGATGGCGAATACCTGCATCGCGGGATCGCCGGTCGCTCATTCGAGCGTCGCTTCGAACTGGCGGATCATGTGAAGGTGGAAGATGCTTCGCTGGTGAACGGCCTTCTGCGCATTCTGTTGAAGCGTGAGATCCCCGAAGCCATGAAGCCGCGCAAGATTGCGATTGGCACGTCGGCCGGACAGACGGCGCCGTTGCAGATTGAAGCGGAACGCCAGGTGGCTTGAAGGGCTCGCCATGAAGAAGCGTTCTGTCAAAAACTTCGTGGTGGAAATTCGTAAACGCCGGGGACCCAAGCTTAGGGTCGGCGACGGAAATCCTATCGCCCGCGCGCTCGAGAAAATGAGGGCTCAAGCCCCCCTTCAGCCTTCCAGATAAATGCAGCAGGGAGCGCTGCGGCGCTCCCTGCATCGTTTTGCAGCAGGATCGGCTGCATTGACCGCCGTTATCGATCGCACCATCTAGGCGGCATGGCAAAACACGAGAAGAACGACATCGAGCTGATCAGGACGTGGACCTTGTCGGCGGCGGTCACCATGGGGTCATCCGTGCGGGCAAAAGGTCTTCTTCAGGAGATCCAGGCACGCCTTCCGGCAAGCTCCAAAAAAGCGATCTCACTGGAAGGTGTCGATCTGGTTCTGGCGATGCCAGCCGATGAGAAGCCCGCCTTCAATGCCGCGGTATCGGTCGTCTCCAAGGCGGTGGAAGAAGCGCCGTCCCTTCCCGTCATCCCGCGCGAGATCCAGGACATTCTTGGTATGAAGCCCACGGAGCGCCACCGCTGGCTCGCGGACGGTCGTCTTCCAAGCGCCGGAACAAGAACCGTGAGGCTCGCAGGACGGGCCCGCCAGATCACCTTCCACGTCTTCGATCCAAAGGTTGTCGAGGATCTTCTTGATCGTGGTGTCATCGACGAGTGGCGGGTTGAAGATGCGGAGGCGAAGGCGGAGAAAAGAGCAAAGGCGGCGTATCAAAGGAAGGTGGCGCGGCTGGCGAAAAAGAAGAAGCAGGCAAAAAAAACCGACGACAGCAACCAAGATTCCGCGTCCAGCCTACAGGGCTGGGACGATTTCGACCTTGACGGACTACTGCGGTGATCGAGAAGAGCGATATCCCGGAACGGGATGAGGAATTCGATCTCTACTGTCAAGGCAAGCCGATGGATGCGCGCCAGCGCCTCGCCTCTGTGTGCGGTCTCATACTGGATCCCGTGCCGGAAGTCAGTGAAGGCCGGTCCACTTCTACCTCGTCTACTATTTCGGTGGAGTTACAAGCGCAGGTCTGGTCGATGCGTCGACGCTCCTCAAGGCGTCAAGCGTCGTGCTACGGGCCGACCATACCACCCCGAGAAGAACTCTCAAACACGGGATCTTTGACGCGCCTGGACGCTTAAATGCCGTTGAAGATGCGGCGCAACGGTCCAACTTGCCGATCCGGGGGATGATCCCAAGCGTATGTCATCGCTTTGGTTCGAAGAAGGGAGGCATCCTTGCTCGCCTGCCTTGCTCCTCACGCTCTTGAGCTTCGTCGACGCGCTCACTCGGCTCAATCAAAGCGCGAAAATCCTCCGGCTTGATGACGAAATACTGATTGCCGTCAGGCCATTGAACCCACGTCCCCTTTTCGACTATCGCCTCATATGCCGCCAGCATCTGCAGCTTCGCTTCGAATAAACGCATCAATGACAACCTCTTTTTTACCGAGAGGGATCTATAGTCATCTCACCCGGCCGTGAAGGCGAAATCCGCCCTTGGCGCGACGTGCGGTCTATCACACTCACAGCAACAAGGCCGGGAATGCCGCGGCCCGTTCACCTCTGCTGGCAGGGGTATTGGAAACACCGCAGACGGTGGCTTGAAGCTCAATCCTGTGCGGTTGGACGCACGACGATGCTCCCCACCTCGACATCGGCCGGCTGCTCGATCGCAAAAGCTATGGCGCGCGCGATGGCGTCTGGCGAAATTGCCAGTTGCTCCTTCTGCTTGTTGATTGCGGCCCTGACATCCGGATCGGTGATCGATGAATCGGTAAAGGCCGTGTCGATGAAACCGGGCGACACTTCCGTCACGCGCAACGTTGACCCTGCTTCCTGGCGCAAGGCCTCCGTCGCAGTCCGCAGTGCATTCTTTGTGGCCGCGTAGACGCCCATCGTCGGAACGATCTTGAGACCCGCCGTGGACAGGACGTTGACGACGTGGCCTTGTCCCTGCCGGGCGAAAACCGGAAGTGCGGCTGCGATACCATAGAGTGTGCCGCGAAGGTTCACGTCGATCATTGCGTCCCAGTCTTCCACGCGAAGGGCATCGAAGCGGGAAATCGGGCCGATGCCGGCATTGTTGACGATGACGTCCAGCCGCCCGAACGCATCGCAGGCGCAGACAACCAGCGACTCCAGGTCGGACCGGTTTGTCACGTCCGTGACACGGTATGCCGCTTTCCCGCCAGCCGCTTCTATCTCGACCGCCACGGCAGAAAGCTCGGCTTCGCTCCTTGCGCCAAGCACCACCTGTGCACCTCTCGACGCGAGATGGAGTGCAGTGGAGCGCCCTATTCCGCGCCCGGCACCCGTGATGGCAACGACCTTGTCCTTGATAGTCATGAAGTCCTCCTGCGGATTGAATGGATCTCACAGATATGGTGACAAGGCTGGATCATCTATGCTTGAATGCCCGCATGTTTGTCGCAATCGGCCAAAACTGATGAATGATCCTTTTACCGAAGTCCTGGCGGCCCTTGGAACGCGCGGCATTCGCGGGACGAGTTTGGAAGCTGGCGGCGACTGGGCGCTTAGCTTTGATGGAAGGGAGCGGCTGAAGTTCGCGGCCGTGATGAAGGGGCAATGCTGGCTGATCCTTCCCGATTGTCCTCCTGAAGCTTTGCGCGAAGGCGACGTGATCCTGTTAAGTGACACGCGGTACACAGTTGCGAGCGACCCAGGAATTGAACCGTCCGACGGCATGACGCTTTATGCATCTCCCGGCCACAACACTGTTCGCCTCGGAGCGGATTGCGACACAGTCCTCATCGGCGGTGGCAGCGGTTTTGCAAGCGGTTGCGGCTCCTTCGTTCTGGATGCGCTTCCACGGTTCCTGCGCATCCCTCCTCGTTCGCCAAGCGCAGGGAGCATTGCGACAACGCTTACCGCGCTCAAAGATGAAGCAGACGCAGGGCAGTTGGGCGGAGGCCTCGTCGCCGAAAGACTTGCCGACATCCTCGTTGTGGAGGCGGTCAGGGCTTACGTCACATCGCAACCGGAGGACAACGCAAGCTGGATCTCAGCGCTAGGCGATCCGCGCCTTGCCCGGGTTATCAGGCTTATGCACGGTGAGCTCTCCCGTCGTTGGACGATCGAAGCGCTGGCTCGGGAGGTCGGCATGTCGCGATCGGCACTGACGCTTCGGTTTTCGCAGCGGGTCGGCCGTCCGCCATTGGACTACCTGACGCGTTGGCGCATGATCTGGGCACAACGGCAGCTGGCACAGGGGCGCAGCGTTTCTGAAGTCGCCACTGAGGTTGGCTACACGTCGCAAAGCGCATTTACCCATGCCTTCAAGCGCACCACAGGAGGCACACCGCGATCTCGCGATAGGGTGCCTCACGATCGCTAAGCCGGATTTCGGTGGCTTTTACCGCTTTAGTGGAGGACAGTCGTCACTAACCGGCATTATATCCGCGGGCTGCATGTCCCAAGGCCATCGACCAATCGTATTCCCCAAAACCCATCTCCTTCGCCTGGGACAGGTTTTCGCGCAGGGCAGCAAGAAGGCGGCTGTTTAGATGATTTTCCCTGGAGACCGCCGCCGGCAAATTTATGTCCTTGACTTTTGCCCTGTTACTACAACAACACCTACGGAGTGTTCTCAACAATGCGGCCCAACTCGGATGCGTACGCTGGAACTTGCATACTTAGAGCCGTGGAGCGTCGCAAGGTTGAGTTATGGAACCGCTAATTCCAGCCGACCAAGGCACATTATGGTGAGGATACACACCTGTCGCACCCGCGGCATCAGCGATACAAACCGCGGCTGGTCGTCCACCAGCTGCGTAGCTTTGTTATGTCTTCTACACCAGCTGTCCGGTCCAATTTGAGCACTCTTGGACTTCGGCGGGCATCAACTACCGCTCAATTCCGACGGGTGCGAAGGTATAGCTGCCACAACTTTGATTTCCACAAGAAGACCGGGATGGGCAAGTTCAGAGACGCCAATGCAAGTCCAGGCGCAAGTTCCGCGGGGAAAAATCCGGTCCTTTACCTTGCGAAAGGTGTGCATGTGCTGCTGCAATCCGACATGGTATGTAGTCATTTCGACGACATCCTCGAAACTGCAACCTGCCGCTGACAAAACTGTAGCTAAGTTGTCCCAGCACGCCTCAAACTGCTTCTCTGGGTCGTTGATGACATTCATGTTGGCATCACGTCCAACCTGCCCCGCGCAGAAAACCAGGTTTTCGACGCGTACTGCAGGGGCATAGCCTGCCCGCTCCACAATGGGCTTCATTGCCAGCGGCACGATAATTTTGCGATTCACTAATGATCCTTTCTTCGTCCGCATCGGCTAAACCAAATTAGTTAAGTGAATGCACTGATGCGATGGGGTCGTTGCGTTGAAGCCGCCTTCGCCCGGATGAGGTTGAGACGATCAGGCAGGGCTCTTTGCCAATAACAAGCGACCGCCTAGCAAAATCAAAGCCGCCCCGGAAACTGTTTTGATCCTTCTGGCGATGTGCGGGCGATTGAGGAAACCGGTGACGCTGCCGATAAGGAGGACAACTACGCCGTAAAAACCTACAGCGATCAGAGCATGTGTGAGTGCAAGCGCGGCGCCATTTGCAAGCACATCCTGTTGGTGGCCCTCCAAGAATTGAGGGAAGACCGCAACGTAAAAGATCGCCGGTTTGGGATTGAGGAAGTTGCTGAGATATCCGCGAACGAAGGCTTTCGGAGCTGTCAGGCTCATTGGAACCCGGCTTGGATTCATGACAGATGCATCCAGACCGCGCAGCGACAAGAGAGATTTAATCCCCAGCCAGATGAGATAGGCTGCGCCCAACAGTTTCATCACTGTGAACAAGATTGCCGAAGCTGCGATCACCGCCCCCACTCCAATAAGTGCCAACGCGGCATGAGAAACGATGGCTGCGGCGAACCCGAATACCATCCCGAAGCCGGTCAGCTTCGTGTTGCTCGGCGAATTGGTTAGGAGCAAAGCAAGGTTGGGTCCCGGTGTCACCACGATCATGGTAACGATAGAGATAAATATGAAGTACTGATGCAGAGGGATGGACATGGTAACGACCTTGCGGTTTGGGCACAATTAGAGCGTACTGCATCCGGCCGTTTTCCGGCCTGGATCATACGAAGGAGTTCGAGTCGAGACAGAGTTATCGGGCACAGTGCTCCCGGGCAACAGATATACAGAGCACCGTTTCAACGAGGCTGAAAAGTTGAGCCATTCTACATTCATAGGAGTGCGCTCCTGCTGTACCTTCCATGGCGATCTGCATTGAAGGCCCGCGACGACACCAGGCTTCAAAGCGCGAGGTTGGATCGCGGGGACCCTCTGATGACAACGTTTATCCTTGGTGCAGCGATCACATCACTAGCAAGGCACGAGTCCAAACTCGCAAAACGCCGCAGCTAGTGAATTTGCAGAGTTACCGCCGTCCTTTTCCGTCAGTCGACAGCTTCCGCGGCCTCCTCGATCACCTTCGCAACTGCAGCCGCCTGCGAGATATAAATAGCGTGACTACCATCGATCTCCGTCACAGTTGAACCGGCGCGCTTGTACATCCAGCGCTCAAGGTCCGGATTGATCGTCATGTCGTCCTTCGCAACAATCCCGTAGCTAGGCTTGTCGTGCCAGGCGACAATAGACACGGATGCACTGGTGGCCGCGATGGCGACAGGCATCTGAGACCGGGCCATAAACTCGCCCTGCTCTTTGGGTAGATCCGCTCCGAAATCAGCCGCGAACTTTGCCGGGTCGATAAGCAGGAAGCCATCCTTTGTCGGCTTGATATCGTTGGTGGGTGACGGCATCGATTGGAGCAGTTGTGCGGTGCTTTCGCCCTTTTCTGGCTGCAGTGCCGCAACATAGACTAGTGCCTTGACCTTGGGATCATCACCTGCTGCCGTGATGATCGTGCCCCCATAGCTGTGGCCGACGAGAACGACGTCCCCGTCCTGCTGATCAAGCACGCTCTTCGTGGCTGCAACGTCCTGATCCAGGCTTGTCAGTGGCTGCTGGACGATGCTGACATGATAGCCGTCGCGGGTCAGGATGTCATAAACGCCGCGCCAGCCCGAACCATCCACGAGCGCGCCATGGACAAGCACGATGTTGCGCGCGTCCGCTAAGGCTGGGGCAGTTAGGACAGCAGAAGACAAAAGCGCTGCAATGAGGCCAACGGCCGCTTTACTGAAGTTGGACATGGTCGGTAGTTCCTTGAGTTCTGTGCGTGGAATTGCTGAGGCTTTGAAAGCGCTGAAGGACCTGTCTTCCCTGGTCCAGGGAGGGATGGACATGATCGCTTGCGCTTACTGCTTGACGACAATTGGAGCCTTGAGCGGGACGCGTTCATAGAGGTCGATAATGTCCTGGTTGAGCAGGCGCACACAGCCGGACGAAACTGCCTTGCCAATCGAGCGCCATTGCGGATTGCCGTGCAGACGATAGAGTGTGTCGTGGCCACCGGAGAAGATGTAGAGCGCTCGTGCACCGAGCGGATTTTTCAGGCCCGGCTCCATGCCGCCATTCTCGATCGAATATTTGGCCAATTCCGGCTGGCGGGCGACCATCTCGTTCGGCGGCTTCCAACGCGGCCATTTCTGACGCCACTGAATGATGCCGTTGCCCTGCCAGGCAAAGCCATCGCGCCCGATCCCGACACCATACCGCATCGCGGTCCCACCCGGCTGGACGAGATAGAGAAAGCGTGAGGGGGTATCGACGACGACGGTGCCAGGCGCTTCCCCAGTCGGATCAATGACCTGTTGACGGTAATAGCGCGGATCAATCTGTTTGTAGGGAACCGCTGGTATCAGGAAACCACCATCTTCAATGGGGCCGTAAATGACCGCAAGTTCGGAATCTGTCGGCGCGGCCGCAATCTGCACAGGGCGAACCCGATCCAGGAGGCGCGTCGGCTGCGGATCCAGCATCCGGCCGGCTCCGGAGGTTGACGTGCAACCTGCCACGGCCGAGGCCGCAGCCATCGCCGAAAGCGACAGAAGGCTGCGGCGAGATAACGAGGTATCAAAGCTCACGCTCATTCCTCGTCCTGCCATCTGCGCAGATCCGTCTGGTCATGATAGGCCATGCGATCAGGCGTGGTGATAAACTCAATCATCGTGCCCCACGGCATGCGGCAATAGCAGACCTTGTTTCCAGGACCTTTTTCGGTTGCGTAGGGAATAGCGCGTGGTGCCGTGAGGGCTGTTCCGCCGGCCTTCTCAAAGCGCTCTACCGATGCGTCGATGTCGTGGGTATAGACACCGAAATGCGTAATGCCGAAGTCGCTCGGTGTAACCGGCTGCGCTTGTTTGGGGCCGTGCATTTCGAAGAGCTCGATGTCAGGCCCGGATCCGATCTTGACCATCGCCTGCGCACGCACAACCGTTCCCGGGTAGGCACCAGTGGCCCGCTCGAACTCGGGTCCCTCCCTGGCCGGATCCTGCGGCCCGAACGATTGGTAGATCACCTGGCCGCCAAAGGCTTCCACCAGGAATGATTTTGCTGCCTCGATATCGGGCACTGTGATGCCGATGTGATTGACGCCACGAATTTGAGGTGCAGTCATGACAGTTTCCTTTCTTGTTGAATCGATGAACGTGTTAGGGCTCAATTTGCCCGGATCGCAGAGTTCACTTGGCCTTGAGGAAATCGATGAGAGCAGCGGCCACTTCATCCGGGCGCTCGTCCGCCACATAATGACTGCAGCGGGCAATCGAGCCGCCCGTTACATCTGTGGCGAACTCCTTGAGCATTGGGACCATATGAGCACCAAAACGCTGCTCCCCGCCGAGACCTAAAACCGGAATTCGGAGCGGTTGTTTTTTGTATTCGAGCGCGGCCGCATGGTCGGCGGTCAGTGTGCGGTACCATTCCATGCCACCGCGCGTGCGACCAGGAAGTGCCATTGCTTTCGCGTAGATGACGATGTCTTCAGGATTAAAGGTGCTGTGATCGTAAAACCGCTCCGCCATGAAGGCCGAAACATAGTCATGTTCGCGGCCATAAATCAGGCGTTCCGGCAGATCCCGATTAGCATGGAACGCGAAGTGCCAGATCTTTGCCGTCGTAGCCTCCCACTCACTCCAGCCAGGAAGCGGAACATCGAGGACGGCAAGGTGAGTAACGGCATCTCGATAGATAGCGGCCTGCGGAAGCGCCACCATTCCGCCGATGTCATGGCCGCATACGGCGTAGCGTTCATGCCCAAGGGCGATCATGACCTCGTGCGCGTCGCGCGCCATCGTCGCCTTATCGTAGCCGTCAAGCGGGCAGTCGGAAAAGCCTGCGCCGCGTAGATCAATCGCCACCACGCTGAACTGTTCGGCCAGCAGCGGCATGACGTCGTGCCACTCCCACCAAGTTTCCGGCCAACCGTGAAGCAGAAGGAGCGGGGGGCCAGAGCCGCCCGTGACGGCATTGATCTTGATGCCGTTCACCGGCACCAGTTGCTGGGTAAAATCTTCCAGTGTTGGGATCATAACTCTTTCCCGTCGATGTTGATGTTAAACAGAGCTAGCGCCAGCTCAGGCCTGATCGAAATCGGTGGCGACCGAGATGTCTCGCCAAGCGTCGATATCGCTGCGGAAAGAAGCCAGCTTTCGTTCGGCGATTGAATGCGCGACGGGCCCAAGCGGCAGATGAAGCGGGGCGTTATTGGCGTCGACCGCCTGCAAGATCACTGTAACCGCCTTGTCGGGATCGCCTGCTTGATTGCCGTTGTTGGTTTCACGATAATGTCTGCGCGAACTTGCGGCATACTCCGGCATTTCCTTGGCCGCCATCGTTATCGAGCGTCCAAGGAAGTCAGTGCGGAACGGCCCCGGCTCGACGATCAGCACGCGGACGCCGAACGGCTTCAGCTCACCCGCGAGAGCCTCGGAAACCCCTTCAACCGCAAACTTGGCTGCATTGTAGTATGCTGCCCCGCCGCTGCCCGCGATCCCTGCGCCGGACGACATATTGACGATCATTCCGCCCGAACGTCGCAAGGTCGGCAGCGCTGCTCTGGTGGTTTCGATAAGACCGAAAACGTTCACCTCGAACATCGGTCGATATTCTTCGGGCGTGCCTTCCTCGAGCGCACCAAACAGTCCGTAGCCGGCATTGTTCACCAGCACATCAAAACCGCCAAATGTCTCGACGGCCTTTGCGACCGCGGTATTGGCCGCCGCCGCATCCGTCACGTCGAGCGGCAAGGCGATCATGCGGCCGTCGAATGGCCGAGCCATTTCTTTGATCAAGTTGAGGTTGCGTGCAGTCGCGACAACCTGATCGCCCCGCTGTGCCGCAGCGAGTGCGAGACGTTGTCCGAAGCCGCTCGAGCAGCCTGTGATGAACCATGTTTTCATGACGTTTCTCCGCGTGTATTCAGAAGATGACTTGAATCTAGATGTTTATATTTGTACTTTAAGTGACAGTTTTGTATTTTCATTGTTCACTTTTGTAAGGGCATGGCCATGGAGTGGAGTGACGTAAAAATCTTCCTTGCGATTGCGCGGTCCGGCACGCTCGGCGGCGCTGCGCGTGCTCTTCATACAAGCCATCCGACCGTCGGCAGGCGGCTTCGTGCCCTTGAGGATGCCATCGGCCATACGCTCTTCCAGCGGACCGCGGACGGTCTCGTGCTGACCGAGGAGGGCCATGGGATCATCGCCCTGGCAGAGCAGATGGAAGAAGGCGCGCTTGCAATGGAGCGCCGACTCGCCGGGCAGGAGCAAAATCTCAAAGGCAATCTGCGCATCTCATCGGCAGACTGGTTCGGGGCTTATGTCCTGCCTCCCATCGTGGCGGATTTCTCGAAAGCCTACCCCAATGTAGACGTCGAGATCCTGACCGGCACTCGCCTGTTCAACCTCGCCCAGAGGGAGGCCGACGTTGCCTTTCGCATCGTTCCGTTCGACACTGCCGATGTTATTCAACGGCGGCTCTTTAGGCTCGAATACGGCGTCTACATCGCCGAGGAGTCGCCCGACCCTAAATTCGGCGACGGGACTGGTTTCCGTCTGATCACCCACGACACTTCGACAGGGCAATTCCCCGACATAGCCTGGCTCTCCGAGAGTTTTCCGAACGCGCGACCCGTGCTGCGATCAAACAACCGAAACGTCCAGGGGCGAATGTGCAGGCAGGGTGTTGGGATCGCAGTCCTGCCCCGCGCAGTGGGCAACCAAATCCCGGGTATCCGCAGACTTGGACTACCCAAGCTCCCGCCCGCGCGAGACATCTGGATGGGATATCATCGGGACCTGCGACGTCTTCAGCGTCTTCGGGCGTTTATCTCGACCGTCTCGGACCACATCACAAATGCCCCTGCATGGTAAGCCGCGCGAAGAAGATCGATTTTCCCCGCCGATCCACGGCCGCGGTAGGACAGCCGCGACAGACAATTTACTTGCTGGCCGCAATCTCTCTGTGCCGCTCCACCACAGCGCCCACGATCATTGTCATCAGCCCTTCGACGAAGTGGCGACTGAGGCCAACCTCATTGGCGATACTCATCACTCGATCCAATTGGCGTCGCTCTCGCTCATTATCGATCGCCGGCAAAGCCTGTTCGGCTTTCAGGTGGCCGACATGCTCGGTACAGCGAAAGCGTTCGGCCAGAATATAGAGGAGAGCTGAATCCAAATTGTCGATGGTCCTCCGGTAGGAAGCGAGTTGCTGTGCCACATCATCTGTCATCATTTGAATATCTTCCAAGTCGTTTCATAGGCGCGAGGTAGAGCTTATGAGATGGGATGCATACTGCGACGCGACAGGGCGATCGTCAGCCAAATTGCCGAAACCAGGAAGTAGAATGCTCCGACGCCAGCGTAGCCCGCAACCGTGGCGATAGAAGGCTCCTGAGGCATTTGCGCCTGAAAGATGAAGAGAGCACCGGCCACAGAGGATTGGCCTCCGCTCAAAATCATCGCCCACTGACCTCCACTCGTTTTTCGGCGCCGCACAGCAGTTCCAAGCTGCAACAGCCCTGAGAAGATAGCCCATAGACCGAAGGCGCCGAGAACCCAGTTCATGTTCATTGTCAACGCCAGGATCACGGCTATCGTCATAACCGAGCTCGCTGCGACGTTGATCGCTTGGCTCCGGTTGGCGGCAAGACCACCGCTCCTTGCGGCATCGATAACGTTCGCGATTGCATCCCAAGCGGGATAGATGATCAGCAGTGCGGCAGCCACCGCAAAGGAATGCCGTCCGGCAGTCAACGCAGCCGCGACCCACAGCACTGAGAAGGCCGCTCTGGTAAAGTAATACTGCTTGAGCCACTGGTCGTTGCCGCGCGGGGCACGGGAGGTCTGGTTGTTCGACATTGTTTTCTTCCACTTTGTGAACTGGTTGATTGATGGTTCGCGCTAGCGTCGTCAGATGAAGACGACATGTTTGCCGAAGAGGGTGTTCTCGTCCCATTCAGTACGGCCGATCCGATCGCTTTCGCCGGAGAGTTTCCCAGCTGGCTTCTCTGAGAGCTCGACGTTCTGTGCGCCGTCCTGCCACGGCGTCACTAAATCAGTGCCGTGATCGCTCTCCAAGCGCATGCGCCTCTCGAATGCCTCGTTGATCTCCCCCTGCCGCTTTGCGACCCATCGGCCGTCGGGGTCAGAGAGGATCGAGTTGGTTTGGCCGATCTCAACCGGTGGCGAAGAAGCGATCGCTGAGATGGCCATTACTTTTTGAACTGGGCGTCTGCTCATGAGCTTTGATCCTGTGGTTTGCTGTTTGACTGCCTCAGATGCCGGCGTACCATTCGTACCCGCGGTCTTCCCAATAGCCGCCGTTCCCGCCCCACAGGCCGGAGAAACTATCCACCAGTTCGATACGCATGATGTATTTCGCCTGTTTGTAGCCGAGCTGTCGCTCTACCCTGAGACGCAACGGCGCGCCGTGGCCGACGCTCAGGTCCTGGCCGTTCATCTGGTAGGCTAGGATGGTTTGCGGGTGAAACGCATCGACAAGATCGATGCTCTCGTAGTAACGGCCGCTTCCATCGAGTGTCTTTTCGAGTTCGTCGGCACAATGCAGCACGACATAACGCGCCGTCGGCTTCAGCTCAGTCAGCTGCAGCAGACTGGCGAGAGGAACGCCAGTCCATTTGCCGATGGCGCTCCATCCCTCGACACAGTCATGGCGGGTGATCTGCGTGCGCGCCGGGAGCGCCTTTAGATCTGCGAGCGAAAACTCTCGCGGTCGCTCAACAAGGCCGTCAATTTTTAATCGCCAAGCGGAAAAATTACCTTCAGCCAATTCAACATATTCGTCGCCGTCGGGAGCACTCGTTCCATTTACGCGAAACGACGGAGAAATATCCTTTTCATCAAACTCACGCGCCAGGGCATCACGCCCCTGAAGCAGTCTCTGCGCCTTCATCGTTAGGTCCTCGGCCGAACGGAGAACATTGGCGACGTTCGCGTTTTGGTCGAGCAGGTCACATCCGGAAAGGGTCAAGGCGCTAGCGCCAAGAGTGCCACCAATCAAAAAGCGGCGTCGAGTAAAGAGCTTGCTCATGATTTCGGGCCTTTTTCCTGGATCGCATAGCGTCCGGTGATCATCGAGCGGATATTGTTCCAGGGCCCGGAAAGGATCACCATTGCCACATGCACGATAACGAAGATCACAAGCGCCGACGCAGTGATGAAATGGATCGTGCGCGCGGACTGGCGTCCGCCGAAAATATCAACAAGGGACGGCAGAGCGGCATCGACGCCCGGCGACATGGTCAGGCCGGTCAAAACCATCAGAGGCAGCAGGACGACAATGACGGCCAGATAGGTGAGCTTTTGAAGCGCATTGTAATGCCTGGCCTCCTCCCCTTCGGGGAAGCGGAGACGAGCGTGGTCGAGAACCTCGCGGCCCAGATGGCGAGGCGAGAGTTCGTGCAGCTTCGGCGCCAGGTCTCGCCTGAAGTGTCCGCTCAGCAGGCTGAATCCCAGGTAGAGAATACCATTGATCACAAACAGCCAGGCAAAGAAGAAATGCCAGCGACGTCCAGCCGCGAGATCCTGGAACGAGGGAATTGTCGCCCAGGACGGGAAAGCTCGCGCAGTCGGCTCCCCATCAACATTGGAAACACCCAAGACGCCGGTTGTAGGGATTTGTAGCCCTGCGACACGCAAGAAGCCGCTTGGCAAGCCTGCATCGTCGTCGGAGCCAATTGTCAGGACGGCGGGGTCGCCGTTCGCGCCATAATGACCCCAATAAAGCTCCGGGTGGGCATTGAAGATCTGCAGCCCGCTCAAAAGAAGGAAGCTCAGGCAAAGCACGTTTAGCCAGTGCGTGAGCCGGGTTACAACGGAGTGGCGGCGGATGAAGATCGTCCGAGGATATTGAACATTGTCATTGGAAGCGTTTGCGCTCATCTCAGCGTCTTTCATCTGTGGCATTTACGGCTGCAGATCGAACAACCTCGATCTGTAGTCACCGGCCGAAGCAGTATGGCGGCTGCTCCGGCCAGTGACGGCGTGGCTTACATGGGTGGAACCACGCCGTTCTTGCCGACGACCACCTGGTGGGCGATCGGGCCTGTTGCAGCCTTTTCGGCGGTGATAAAGACAACGGCGCCGGGAACGAGATCATCCTTGGTGGCTCCAGCGATGGTCACGACAGGTGTCCCATCCGGAATGGCGATCTTCTTTTCCTTCCCATGATAGGTGACCGTGACGGTCCGGCCATCGACGCCCTTAACGGCATCCGCGACCGTCGCATTGGTCATGCTGCTGTCGGGCTTCAGATCCCAGCCGTAGCTGCCTTCGCCAAGGCCTTTCATTGCCGGCGGGAAAATGACGACCTCAAGCGCTCCATCGCCCCCGTCGGCCTTTGGCAAGGATGCGATTCCCACGAAATCGCCCGGCTTTATGTCGGTGACCTTGGCATCCGCGACGCCCGCCACCTTCCAGTCGTCGGCAAGCGCCACATCGATTGTCTCGCCTTCGCGCGTCTTCACTTTGAGCGTTGAACCCTGGTAGTCGACGATGCTGCCGCGGACATGGATCGGCGCGGCTTTCTTATCTTCGGCAGATGCGGGTGTCGAAAGGACTGTTACCGAAAGGATGCTGGTCAGCCCGAGGGCCAGAGCGGGGAATACATTTTTCACTTTGATCTTCCTACTAGTTGGTAGTTTCGTTGGACGCGATTGGCCTGAGCAGGCTAGCTACGCAGGATTAGTGAGAGACATTCGGCGTAAGGCGGTTGAGAGCAGGTGCAAGTATCGTCGAAAAGACCTCCGGTTTCCCGTAGGCTCTCGCCGAGAGCATCGCCCCGTACACCGTCGCCAGAAATGCTTCGGCTTCAACGTGCGGTTCGCTCGTGAGATTGAGCGCTCCATTTTTGCTTCCACGCTCCATCACCGTCGTCAGCCACGATGAAATAAAGCGAAAGAAATTCGTCACCTCGGTTGCGACTTCCGGCGGAAGAGATGGCAGTTCACTGGCGAGCAGGGCGCACACGCAGTAGGGCCTGCTCGCATCCTCGATGCATTTGGTCCAATGGTTTGCGTAAACCTTGAGGATGTCCAGAGCGTTTGGAACATTCTGTTCGAGCGCCGCCACGTTCGCCTGACCGTCTTCCCGGTAACGCTTGACCAGCTCACGCACCAGATCAACCTTGCTGGGAAAGTGATGGTGGATGCTAGCCTTGCGTATGCCGACCACTTCCGAGATATCTGCATAGCTGAACCCGTTGTAACCCCCACTCATGATGAGGTTGCGCGCAGAGGCCAGGATTTCGTCGGAAGTGTTCGAAAGATTGCTCATGGGGTCTGTCTACCTTCTAGTAGGCAGATCGTCAATAGCAAATAGTTCGTTTTCTTGCTAGCCGTCTGTGGAGACGGTAAGAGCTTTCCACGATGTGAGTTCCTTCTGCAACCGCTCGATCCGCGCCGTCACGTGGCTGAGGGCATCGCTCCCAAGGAGAAGTTGCGGCGGGGGATTGTCCGATTCAATGAGTGTAAGCACAGCGGCGGCCAGTTTTTTGGGATCACCAAGTTGCTTGCCGCTTACGGCCTGACGCGCCTCGCGGATCGGATCGAACAGGCTGTCGTAATCTGCAATCGACCTGTCTGTGCGGACCATGGAACGCCCGGCCCAGTCTGTCCGGAACGAGCCAGGGCAAAGCGTTGTCACGTGAACTCCAAACGGCGCCATTTCCGAGCGCATGACCTCGGAAATGCCCTGAAACGCGAACTTGCTGCCGCAGTAATATGCGATGCCGGGCATGGTGATCATACCGCCCATCGACGTGACGTTCACGATAAAACCACGGCGGCGCTCACGGAACCTCGGAAGAAATGCCTTGGCCACAGCCACGGCGCCGAACACGTTCACGTCAAACTGACGTCGCATCTCTTCAAGTGGCGATTCCTCGAGCACGCCCTCGTGACCGTATCCGGCATTGTTGATCAGCACGTCGACTGGCCCGTGTTCGTCCTCCGCTTGCTGGACGACGTCAGGGATGCGGTCGAAATCGGTGACGTCGCAAAGGACCGGGCGCAGTTCCGGGAGGCTCTTTGCCAGCGTTTCGCGCGAGGCTTCGGAGCGGACGGTCCCGATGACGGTGTGACCGGCTTCGATTGCGGCAGTGGCGATCGCCAATCCGAAGCCCGAATTCGCCCCTGTTATGAAAAACGTTTTGCTCGACATTTCTAAAACTCCTTGATTAACCGTGGATGACAGATAATCTCAACGCCAACTGAACTCGATTGCGGATCCTCTAATTGTTTTGCCTAATCCTATGATTTCTGAAAATCAGTCCGTCGCCCATGACCGGCTCGTCGCCGTGGCCGGGCAACTGGCTCCTCGCCTCGGCTACAATCAGACTGCGATCAGTTGTGTCCGTATCCTTCGCACCGAGGCGGTGCTCGATGACGTCCCGGTTCTCTATAAGCCGGGGGCGGTCTTCGTATTACAGGGAAGCAAATACGGAATCCTCGAAGGCGACGTCTACCTTTATGACGAGGATCATTATCTCGCTGTCTCGGTACCGGTTCCATTCCGAATGACTTCAAAGGCAAGTCCACAGCGGCCATTGCTTGCCGTCTATCTGGAGTTCGATATGCAGATGGCGACGGAGATCGCTCTGCAGGTGGAAGAACTCGCAGGTCCCGCAGACGCCAAACCGAGAGGGCTGCTCTCGAGCAGAATGGACAGCGATATCGAAGACGTCCTGCTTCGCTTACTGACGGCGCTCGGCAACCCGGTCGATGTCGCCGTGCTCGGGAGCTCTATTCTGCGTGAACTGCATTACCGCGTGATGGTTGGCTCGCAAGGTAGCGCGGTTATCGCGGCCCTTCAGCGAAAAGGGACGTCCGGAAAACTGCTTCAGAGCGTGGCATGGCTGCGGGAGAACTACAGCAGTGAAATCGCCGTCGCGGATCTTGCGAGAGACTTGGGTATGAGCGTTCCTTCCTATCACGTCCATTTCAAGAACCTGACCGGCTCAAGTCCGATGCAATATGTGAAGGCGATGCGGCTCCATGAAGCGAGACTGATGATCGCCCGCCAGACTGCAACAATTGCGGAGGTGGCGGCGTCAGTGGGCTATGTCAGCCCGGCGCAATTCAGCCGCGACTTCAGACGGCATTTCGGGCGTACCGCATCGGAAGAAGCGAAGTGGGTCCGGCATCACCTGGGCGAACAGGTTTGACCATTGCCCCTCACCGTTATCACGATCGATCGACCGTCAGAACACAACATGTCATTGTAAAGCGGCTTGAAGGGCGGCTTTGCAATGAATGAGGGTCGTGTCGAAGACGGGAACGCCTACGTTATCCTGGTTTAACAGCATACCCACCTCGGTACAGCCGAGGATAAGACAGTCGCAGCCTTTGTCGACCAGACGCTGCGCAATCCGTTCATAGGTCAAGCGGCTCTCCTCGCGAACGATGTCGCGGCACAGCTCTTCATAGATAATACGATGGGTTTCTGTTCGATCATCCGCTTCAGGGATCGTTGGCGACAGCCCCTGAGCGATGAGGCGGTCGGTGTAGAAGGTCTGCTCCATGGTGAAGGCCGTTGCCATCAAACCCGGTCTCCGGAAACCGCGGTCGAGGATAGCGGTTGCAGTCGCGTCCGCGATGTGCACGAACGGGATCGACACCCCGCCCACGATGTTGTCCGCCACCTTGTGCATGGTATTCGTCGCCAGGATGAGGAGGTCGGCACCTCCGCGCTGCAGCGCGATAGCATGTTCATTGAGGATTCGGCCCGCCGCGTCCCAATCGGAGGATGCCTGCAACTTTTCGATTTCGTCGAAGTCGACAGACCGTATGAGAAGCTCGGGAGAATGAAGTCCTCCCAGGCTATCGCGGGTAAGCCTGCAGAGTTCTCGGTAATAAATCTGGGTTGATGTCGCGGACATTCCGCCAAGTATGCCGATGGTCTTCAAATGTCTCTCCATGTTCATGCGTTAGGTCTGTTACCGCTCAACGGCCGCTTGAGCAGAAACCGGGGCACGCATATTCGCTACCCCAGCACGATTGCAACGTCAGGAAAACCACCAACGGAGTGGAGAAATGCCTGAATAAGGGCCGCCGTCCGCTTCGCCGAACATACGCGCACAGTGCAGCGGAGGGAACTCCGCGGCGGCCCATGCGCGCCCTTATTCCGCGCTAGTAGCTACAGGGTGGAGCGGCGAGGCACCGCCTCGTCTCAATGCTCAGGCACTGATGCCGCCGTCGACGAGAATGCCTGAGCCGGTAATGTAGGCTGCACCGGGCCCCGCGAGAAAGGCGACGGCCTCTGCGACTTCACTGGTTTTACCGTATCGAGCAATCGAGAGGTTTGGCAGGATAGCGGCTGCGAGCGCGCCATCGGCAGGGTTCATGTCAGTATCAATCGGACCTGGTCGAACCAGATTGACCGTAATTTCCCGAGAGCCCAACTCACGTGCGAGGCCGCGCGTGAAGCTTTCCAGCGCAGACTTGGTCGCGGCATAGACCGCGATCCCCGCGAACGGCACAGCCAGACCCGCATTGCTGCCGGTACTGATGACGCGACCTCCGTTGGGAATATATTTCAGCGCTGCCTGAGTGATCAGAAAGACACCGCGAACATTGACGTTCAGCTGAAGATCAATCTCCTCCAGTGGCTGCGTGGAGAAATCACCTGCGAAAAGGACACCGGCATTATTGACCAGAATATCAAGGCCGCCGAGCTCAGCGACAGTTTGTTCGACGGTAGCCATCGCGGCTGCTTTGCTCGCGGCATCGGCATGGATGGCGATCGCATTTCGACCCATGGCGCGGATCTTGGCAACGAGAGCTTGCGCTTTCTCGACCGACTTCTCATAGGTGATCGCAACGTCGGCACCATCCTCGGCCAGTTTTAGCGCAATTGCCGCACCGATACCGCGTGCCGCACCGGTGACCAGCGCGCGCTTGCCGGAAAGAGGTAGTGTGGAGATGTTGTTCATGGAGAGTACCTCTGTATGTCTCTGTTTTGCTCGGGAGTTTCACGCCGTTTCCGCGCGATCGGCTGATGATGCGCCGCTCATCGACGCAACGGTTGGGTCGATGTAAGGCTGACGGAAAGCCATCCCGCGATGAGAAGACAAATGGCAATTGCAACGGCTGCAACGCTGTATGCTCGGCCAATGGATTGAACGTCTGTGGCCGGCCCCAAGATCGAGAAGAACAACCCGCCAACGATTGCGGCTGCCAACGCACCGCCAATCTGAAACATCGAATTGACCAGACCAGAGGCCAATCCTGACTGCGCCCGGTCCACCCTTTGCACGATGCTCTTCACCAGGTTTGGAAGGGCGATCCCCTGCCCCGCACCGATAAGAAAAAGCGCAGCAAAAAGGAATTGTGGAAGGCCATTCGAAATCAAGGCCGCCGTTCCAAACAACCCTGCAGCTTGCAGCACCATGCCGGCGCCGGCGGAAAATCTTCCGAAGACGCGGAGGATGCGCTCACTTGCGAACGGACCAAGGACGAAGCCGACGGCCGCAGGAAGGATCGCCAGCCCGGCCTCGAAAGGCGTCAGACCAAGGCCACCCTGCTGATAGACCGAGAATATCAGCCAGAAGGCCGCAAGCGAGTAGAAGAACAATGCAGCCAGCAGCCCGCGCATTAGTCCACGGTTTTGCAGCAGGCTAGGTGCAAGAATCGGATCTCTCCCCGTCGACTCCAGGTGTTTCTCATGCCGCCAGAACAGGAGGAAAAACGGGAGGGACATGACAAGCATCAGGATTAGCCAGATCGGCCACCCCTGCTCCCGCCCCTCGATCAGCGGCGCAATCAGCGCAGATAGCGCAATCGCGATCAACAATGCTCCGCCAAGGTCCAATTTGCTTGGGCGCTCAGATCGGGTTTCCCGCAACATGATGAAGGCCGACGGCGCAGCGACCGCGATAACCGGCAGGTTGATGAGGAAGATGGCTCTCCATCCAAGACCAAGGATATCAAGCGCAATCAACGCACCACCGAGAAACAGACCAACCATCGATGCCACCCCGAATGTCAGGGCATAAAAGCTGAGGGCTTTTGATTTTTCGTGGTCTGGGAAAATCGCGTTGATGGAAGCCAAGGCTTGCGGCGCCATGATTGCCGCTGCAAACCCCTGAAGGATACGGCCGGCGACCAACGCGGCTGGAGACCAGGCAAACCCGCATAAGGCAGATGCGGCTGCAAACCCGACCATTCCAGCCAGAAAGACATTTCGTCGACCATAGAGATCTCCAAGCCTGCCCCCAGTGATCAGCATCACAGCATAGGTGGTGGCGTAACCGGAGATAATCAGCTGCATCGTCGACGCAGAGGCCCCGAAATCCTCCCGGATCGAGGGCAGCGCCACGTTGACGATGAAGAAGTCGAGCGGTGGCAAAAAGGCACCGGTCAAAAGGATGACCAGTGCCATCCATCGACGTGGATCGAGTTTGTTATTGGGATTGCTGGTGTCTCTCATAAGTCTCTCCACATCGACCAAAAAATCGATCGACGGTTTGCAATGGCAATGATTTGGAACTATTTGGTTCCAATTTTGGGTCAGCCAAGTGCCTTCAGCGCCAGTTCGACCATGGCCCTCGTCTCAGCGCGATCCGCTCCTGCCTTGGCCAGGACCCGCATACCTTGGATCTGACACACGAGGAACCTGGCGAGCGTTCGTTCATCCAGCCCTGGATCGATTTCGCCCACGGCCTGGGCTCTTATGATCGCCGCCGCATAAAGATCTTGCAGACGTCTGAACAGCCGGGAAATACGTGGTGCGACCTCTTTATCCTCTGGAAGCATTTCGACGGCTGCAAAGACGACAAAGCAGCCACGCAAACCTTCCGGTCCGGATGCTTGATCCACTTGTTGCGAGAAAGCGTCTCGAATTGCTGCTTTGGGCGACGGATTGGAATGCAGCGTTTCACCGACCGAGCGAACGGCGTCCTCGATGTAAGCGTCGAGGGCGCGCAGATAGATGCCTCTCTTGTCGACGAAAGCCTTATAAAAGCTGCCTCTGGAAAGTTCCATGCCCTCAAGCAAGTCGGGAAGGGATGCATCGTGATATCCACGATTCCAAAATACGTGCATTGCTTTTCGAACTACTTCATCGAGTTCGAATTCTCGAGGGCGACCGACGGACGCGGATATTTGATTGCGCTTGACCATGGCAAATA
>Ga0228711_1004437_pt1 | contig 21591 bp, 11 predicted proteins | sample MedpolnodulmetaG_2_FD_177996 | JGI IMG/M metagenome (GOLD analysis project Ga0228711, IMG submission 177996) | Root nodule microbial communities from Medicago polymorpha collected in Santa Monica, California, United States - brown nodules | ecosystem: Host-associated > Plants > Roots > Nodule...
TTGTTAAAAAAAAAAAAACCTAATATAACAGATCTAGACATTATATATTTAATAGCTCCAAATACAAATATACAAATATATTTAATAGACATTATAAATTTAATCGATCCAAAAACAGTTTTACATTATTTCAAAAATAGAAATATATACTAAAAAAAATTAAAAATTATAAAAATCCTAAAAAAAATTCGAAAAAATCCAGACATTAATTAATAACTCAATATGCTTACACAACATATATATATATATATATATATATATATATATAGACACACACACACACACATCAGCTAGTCATAAAATACAAAAAATTTATCAAGAATTTAAAGAAGAGAAACTACTAACTTGTTGAAGCTTCACAAAGAACAAATCCAAGAAACCAACTTGAGCAAGGAACCACAGGAGGAGGCAGCTTTACTTTGACCCTGATAATGCAAATGACATAAAAAAATTATATGCCAATATAAGAAAATAAAATAGACGCATAAAAACATAGGTGTAAAAATTTAGCAAAGTGAAAGAAATTAGTTTTGTTGGAGAAGAGAGTGTTTTGTGGAGAAGAGTTTGGTGGTTTATGTTCTCTGTGAAGAAGAGAAAAAAAATTCTCTAAGTGTTGTGAAGGAACTGAAAGGGGACGATACAATATATAGATGTCAAATGCCTGGGCTTTTCCGAGGGTCTTGCCCCTCGCAAACCACCACAGAGCTCAACGGCTCTTTAGTCAACTCGTTCGCGACCTTTTTAGCTACTTTACAGGCTAATCATGTAGCCTTTGCAAGATTTTCTGACGGATTTGCAGGCTTTGCAATTTCTGAGGGGTTTTTCTTCGGACAACCCCTGACAAAATGTTGTACTGTCCTGCTTCTTCTGACCAAAGAAGAATCTTTTCTTTCCCGTTTGAATTTCAAATCCCTCCATACATTTTGCCACTACTTTTATGAGGGGTTGCCCCTGGTAAATTTGCCAAGAGTTTTCCCTGGCATAGCTCCTGGAAAATTTTCCAGGAGTTCTTGCTCCTGGCATTATTCCCTAGTAATATGCAAGATTTCTTGTAGTGATTAGGAGGTGGATCCACATCCGATGGATGCATATCCTGGTGGCGCAAATGACGTGTGATCAATGCATTTTTGCACATTTTTTGTAGCATTACATTTTGATATTTTGAGAGCTTTTTATGTTTAACATGATAATTTTAGCATGTTTTTGTATTTTTGGTCTAATTTGAGCGTTAATATAATTTGTGGATTAATTTCCGCTTTTAATGTATTTTAACCCATGTTCACTGTGCAGGCCATAACTTTGGATGCGGTTATCAGAACGAGGCGTAAAAATAAGAGTTAGAAATCTATGGAAAATATCTACAACTTTCATGTTAAGCACAAAGACTAGTTTGGACATCCTCCAGATCAAAATTGTCGTTCTCTGAAGCAATTGTGTTGACCACGAATTTGGGTTAAATGTTTTCACCGTAAATGGGTCGATTAGCCGTCTTTTGACCCAACTATTGTTGTAGCTCGTTTTACAAATTTTGGTGTTCAGATTTATAATTTGAGCAAAGAGTATTTTGAAAGAAAAAGTAGGGAGAACCAGAAACAGATATGATGAAAAAATAATAAACATTAATGCAAAGGTTTGCCTGATATGGTCATTTAGACCAAAATAAAAAAAGATGGGTATTCTTTCAACAACAAAAAAAGATGGGTATGATTGTGTTGAGTTATATTCAACAAATCGGAACCTTTTATCAAATCTAGCAATAATTTTATCTCCCTTAATAAAACAATATTTCTATCTAGATCTACCGGTGAGAAACTTAATTGAGATTCACTCTAGAAACTTAATCGGGAGGTTTTATAATATTTTTATTTAAATTATCAATTAAAAATTAGTTAAATCTTATTAAAATAGGAATAATGCATAATAATGGAAGAAATATTGGACATTATAAAAAAAAAACCTTATTTAAACTTCTAATATAAAAAAATGTTGTGTGTTGCGTAAAAATATTCTCTCAAGTTTATCTTTCACATAGATATTTTTACCATTTATTTGTTCATTGTTAATAAAATGAAAATGACGGCCACTTGTGCCTAGCTGAACACTAATGTAAATAAATGTTTTTTATTTTTGTCCTTGGAGCTTAGCTCAGTTGGTATGCAAAATGCATAAAATATGCAAGGTCCGGGACCACAACAAAAAAATAATGTTTTGTATTTAAAAAAATAATTTAAAAATAGAAAAAATATATTTTAAAAGATTATTTTAAAATTTACGTTGGGCCTCCACTTGTATTTGGATGGGACGTGGATGTTGGTTAATGGTGCTAGGTGAAGAATCATCTACTCCTCAAATACTCTCTTTAGTTGTTTTACAACGAGTGTCTGGCATTTGCGATACAATTTATTTGTTCTCTGATGCAATTTGCGTTTGCTTCTAGATATGTACTAACTTCGATTTAATTACCATAACACTTCTTTGAGGGAGTAAAATCACTTACCCTAGAAATTTTTTTGGAAGAAATGTTTATATGGAAGTTTTAAGTAGAAGTTAGGGGTACACACCAAGAGTCATTCCAAAAGTTGATCTTCTCCACGGTGCCAATATTCCAACTGGAGTTGTCCAACAGATTAGAAAACTCTGATTTTAAGCTACCTAAGATAGATGAAAATATGTGAAATATGCTAGAATCCTGCTCTTCCCCCAACACAAAACACTCGCGCCCAACTAAAATACCATATATACCCCTGCGTTACTTAAATAACGTTGTGTTACTTAACTCACGCACCGTGAGTTAAGTCACGCAGAGTTACTGTTTCTATACAAAACCCATCAGTCCATACTCCAAGCACCATTTTCTTTCCCTGCACCTTCTAAAACCCAAAAAGTGCGATTTTTTGGTTCAAAATCCTCATCCCAAATCATTGCAAATCGTCAGAAAGCAAGTTTCTACGCTCATCAAGCATCAAATATCAGGTATTGTATCATTTAAACTCATCTCATTTTGCTGGTTTTTGTGCTTGGTTCGTTTGTTTTTTCGTAGGACACAGGGCTGGGCGCAAGTTAACTTGCACAAGACTTAAAGGGTGTGTGACTTAAGACACGCAAGAGTTAAAGTGTTGCGTGACTTAAGTCACGCTACTGTACACCAGTTTTTTGAAAATTTTGTTCTAGGGTTAGCTTGTTCCACAAGTAATTTATTTATTTTTCGTTTGTTATTTTTTTTTATTCAATAGGTATATAGTGAGATGGTTGACAATGTGGGGGGTGATGATGTTGAACCGAAACCGGCCAAAAATGAAGCTTCTGGCAATGCTTCCGGCGTAGGTTCTGGCGACGTCAAACCAACCGTTAATGTGAAACCGTTTAAAGTCAAAATTCCATTTCAAGCTCACATTGGTAAAATTGAAAAACCTAAACTGGTACCTATCGATGTTGTTTGCAAAGTTCACGACACCGCCTCATTTTTTACAACAAATGCAAGATGGAGAGAGTGAGAAGAGTTACTTGGTTGGGTTCGTCGAAAAGGGGAAAAGGGTCGGATTTACTGTTTGTATAGATAAATCAGTTTTAAAAAGGTCGTACTTGACGATGCAATGTGAAAGGAGTGGGATATACAAGTCACCTAAGATGAGGAAGAAACCGAACCTTGAAGGCATCAACTCAAGGAAATGTAATTGTTTGTTTAGGTTGAAAGGTTTGTTTGATAAGGATACAAACGATTGGTGGGTTGCAATGCTTTGTGGAATGCACAACCATGACTTGGAGGAAAGTTACAAGGACACCTTCTTACGGGTAGACTTAGTGCGGAGGAGAATAAAAAAGTTATCGACATGAAAAAGAGCTTGAGGGTGCCTCGGAATATTCTCACCAATTTGAAGCAAAATAACAAAGAAAGTGTGACAACTATCAACCAAGTGTACAACGTGCGAAGAAGATGGTGCAAGGGGCAAAGAGGTAACATGATGGAGTTGCAATACTTGATCTCGAAGTTGGTGGAGCATCAATACGTCTATAACACAAGATGCAATAGTGAGGAAACCACTCTTGAAGACATATGTTTTGCTCATCCGGAGTCAATTAAATTGCTCAACACTTTTCCGACTGTTTTGGTTACGACTCATTACTGGCGAATTTGTGTAATTTGGACCGTTTGGATCATTTATGTGTGACTTTGTGTTTGTGAGAAAAACGATGATTTTGTGTAATTTTGATCGATTATGTCGTATTATCTGATAATGTTGTTAAACTAACGTAATTCGGTTCAATTATGAGCGTGTAAAGATTACGGGTCATTAATGACACACTTTGCATTGAATCCATATTAGTACAACATTTAATGTTGTACTGATATATCAGTAAGCGTGAGTTAATTCACGCATGTGTTAACACTTTGCGTGAGTTAACTAACGCATCGTTTTACACATGCGTATCTTAAGTCACGCAGCGTTAGTTAACTAACGCAGGGGTATTTTGGTCAGTTTGGCTGGGCAGGAGCGAAACTTGATGGGAGAAGATGGCCCATGGTTTTTGTGAGTTTTTCAATTCCCAGCATAACTTCAAATTAGAGGCTTCATTAAGAGTTATCAAACACCTAATGCCAAGATCTCCTTCTTTCAAAGGTTTACAAACCTTGTGCAAGGCAACTTTTACCATTTTCCTTTTTTTCTATGCTCCCATACCAAATGAAGTTTCTGATACTTCTTTCAATATCTTTAAGTAAAGAAATTGGTCATGAATAAACTGAAATGTTATGGATAAGAATACCTTATACGACAAACTTCACTAGTTGAACCCTTCCTACAACAGTAAGGAAAGAAGCTTTCCAGAAAGAAAGTTTTTAACTGTATCTTGTTATCTATAAGTTGCAGATGAACCACTTTTGGGTTTCCTTTGAAAATTGACACTCCAAGATATGAAAAAGGAAGAGTACAAAAATTTATTTGAAGAAGTTAAACTAGCCCACTGAAACGGGTACCATGGAGACTCGAACTTAAGACCTTAAGAAAAAGCATACTTCAAGGTCGCAAACCAATCCATTCAGAGAAGAGTACTAATGTTAATGTCTAACATACTAAATATAGATTTTAATCTATCCTGAGAAATGGAACCAAAGAAAATGGTAGATTTTTAGAGACTAGCATAATCAATGATAAATTGTCCCATGGCTTAAATACAAGACCTCTTTCCTTTACAAAAGATCATTACATCATCTGCATATAGGGTGTGTGAAGATATAGATTGATGTCTAGAACCTTTGATCAATTGAACTTTGCCATCTTCACAAAGTAAATTATGTGATCGTGGTTTTGAAGTTACTTTTAAATCTAACATATGTGAAGTAAAACGATCTCCTCGGGAAAAACATTTAACGCTGGATCAAGAAACAAGAACTTGTATGTATGAACTTAGGAATTTTGTAACCCCTAGGAAGTTCAGACTGTAATACCAATTCCGACAAAGGAGAAACAAAGTTTGGCCTATGTAGACCAATATTTAAACCATTTTGAGCCATTATATTTTCGACCAAATTGGCTATATTGTTATATGCTCCTATGTTTTGTCGTTGGACATTCCTAACAACTTCATCGGCATTATTATTTCTATCCACCAAGATTATCTTAGGTTGACCTTGGATCACTGGTTCGACCGGTTGGGGTTGAGGCATAGGTTGTTTCCTCTGAACCACTGGTTCCATCAACCACAACGGCTGTTGGTTTTGGACATGTGGAATCGGTTGGTAAACAGGTTGTAGAGGTGCAAAGAAATCTACTATCCTCCCCATTTGCGTGGTTAAGGCTTGGTAACTCCGGTTTGTGTCCCTTATCAAAGGATTAATCATGGTACTAATCTGTTGTGTTAACAAATTAACCATTTCGTGATTACTCTCATCAATTTGTCGTCTTAACAGATTCATCGAATCTGTTGTGAATGATGATAGAGTATTCCGACCAAAAATGCTAGAACTTGAGGGACTATGTATGTTGTGGATTGTGAACAGATGCGCTTGGTCTGTAAATGGAGACGCACTATTGTACATTTTCTATCATTGAAGTTGGCATACCATACGGTTGTTCCCTAGGAAGGTTCTTCATATTTGTATTTCTATCATCAAGCCTAGGCCTGACTAAAGGAGAACTTGGAATACTGGTAGTTGAAGGAACACCAGCAGTGAATAGGGGCACTACGCTTCCCATTTCTGGTCGTGTCATTGGAGAGGATGTCAAAACGGTTGAGGGAGCGGTTACTCCCATTTCCGTCAAAACTGGCATAGCCATGGTTTCCCCCCAATGGGGTTGACACGTTTAAATCTCCCAAAGGAAAAGTCGCTTGTAAAGGTTGTGCTTGTGAAAACGGTTGTGGAGAGGATGAATTGGCACGAGCCATAGATTTACCACTTCTCAAATGCATACACAAACAATTTTATGTTTTTAGAAATAAAGTTACTCGAAAATAGTAACGAAATTCTAAAAACGGATCTCACAAGGAGATGGATTTTGAAGAAGTTTTGAAAAACAGTTTTTTATGGAAAAAAAATTGAAAATCAATTGCACAAACAGGGTCCCACCGAGCGTGCCAATTTGTTTATCAGTGTTTCCGGCAAACTACAGGCTAGTTCTGATTATTACAAGCGAGATCGAACTAGAAATCTCAGGACATGTTGTGTAAAGGTTTTGATCGAGAACGGTTTGAAAAAGGGCCACGAGGTGCACTCAGGTTACTTAGAGAGCATAACAGGTTTTGAAATTAAAAGGGCACTATCTCTCGACAGGTTTGAGATTGCAAGTAAAAGCAAGATAAAATTAAAGGAAAGGGTAAAAGTTTAAACGCATAAACTAAAAGGAAATGTAAAATGTTTTTCATTAAAAATAAAGTGGTCTACAAATCAATTTACGTACATTATGTATAACTCGTTTCCCTAGAGCCGGTAGTTTGAGTGTTGTAGAATTTCTATAAATGATTTGCGACCCATTTTCCGACTTGGAAACACTTATTTATACTGCAATAACTTACTGGCGAACCGCTAATCCCATGATCAGCAATTTCTCCATCTTGGACAACCGCTTGTCCCCACGTTTCCACTAAGGGAACCGTTCTTAAGCTTGAAATCGTGTTTTCTCGCCTTGATTGCTTGAATTCGATGCAATTGCACTCTCAGCCTTGTTCTGTCGAACTTCTAACCATGCACGCTAGGCTTGTCATCTTGTCGAAATCCTCCAATTGAGATGAGAAAGCCTTCGATTCCTGCAAAATTAAAGTTCAAGCAAATGTTGATCATATTAAATGAGTCTGCCGAAATTACAGGCTAACAGGTCCCAAACCAATCCATTCAGAAAAGAGTACCAATGTTAATGTCTAACATATAAAATATATATGTTAATCTATCCTGAGAAATGGAACCAAAGAAAATGGTTGATTTTTAGAAACTAGCATAATCAATGAAAAGTTGTCCCAAGGCTTAAATACAAGCCCTATTTCCTTTACAAAAGATCATTACATCATCTGCATATAGATTGTGTGAAGATATAGATTAATGTCTACAACCTTTGATCAATTGAACTCTGTCATCTTCACAAAGTAAATTATGTGATATTGGTTTTGAAGTTATTTTTAAATCTAACATATGTAAAGTAAAACGATAATCCTCGGGAAAAACATTTTTCGCTGGATCAAGGAACAAGAACTTGTATGTATGAAACTTAGATGAAATACTAGATGAATCATGTTTTATGTCTCTTGGAAGAAAAAAAAAACAAATTTGGCACAAAAGAGATGGTCATACAAGTATGAAAACAATTACGTAACTTTCTCAACTTGATCTGGTTAGAGGATTTCCCGAGATCAATTTTGACAAAGATAAAACATGTGAAACTTGTGTCAAAGGAAAACAAGTAAAAAGTAGTTTTTAAATAATTAAATATATTTTAACTCAGAAACCTTTGGAGTTTCTTCATATTGATCATTTTTATCCAAATCAAATTGTTGGTCTTAGTGGAAAAATAAAGATGTTGATGATGATTTCTCCGGATTAACTAGGTACTATTTTTAAAAATTAAGATGCCTCTTTTTGAAGCATTTCAAAACTTTTGTAAAAAGGTTCATATTGAAAAAAGTTCTAATTCATTTATGTAAAAAGTGATCTTGAGGTGAATTTGCAAATTCATCCTTCAAGATCTTTTGTGATGAATGTGGTATTTCAAATGGTGAAACCCAGGTCACCAAAAAGGCATATCCTACAAGGCCATCCACTCCCAATGAACCTCCAATGACTAAGCACCTCACAACCTGCAAAGTATAGAAAAGTGAAGCTCCCCAAATGAGGTGTGAAACTAGGGTAGGACGGCCTACTAGCAAAGAGGAAGTTTCCCCATAAAATATGAGGTCTCTTTGGATAGACCAAACAACATGTTATCAAACAAAGGCCAGACCTGACTTAACCTGATGCATATAACCCAGCCCCTAAAAACTAGACACCATACCCACCAAGCTCCCGGAAGAACCTAATACCACCCCAACAACCTAAAGATTCTATACCAAACAAACATGGATAGTTCTCCTCAAGGGACGGTTATGTGTGATTAAGAGAAAATTGTCTCGGATTCAGACTAGAGGGTCCAAAATACTTCCATACCACATGTCATTTTTTGTGTGATCCTATGTAAGGTCCATACCATATCCTGATGGACCTTGTATAAAGAGTCACTTGAAACATATCTTCGGTTGAACCCGGCCGAAACGATTTTATTTTTGGTATTGAAAAAAATCAAAATTTGTATTAATGAATGAATCGTTTCATATGTGTGTCATCGTGAGTTTAACTCAATTAATATGGACAATGTATAATATATATACGGTTTGGGGTTTAAATCCCGGTAAAAAAATTGTTTCATCTGTGTTCACTGTGTTAGCACGGGGACTACCGACTTGAAGAAATCCAAATTCTCTTGTTAGATTGGGCATGATAGCTTTGATTTGATTAGAGGATAGAAAATGAAGATAAGGACCAGTCGTTTATTAACTAATAATTAATGGAAAGAATTTTTTTTTTCTCTCTTTCACGATAGTTGCCAAAGTAGGTGAGAGGGAATTCAAAAGGACCACCACTACATTGCCACATGGAACAATAGCTAGATAGATACACCTCCATTCCCACTAATAGACGTCCACAACCCCTTCAATAATGCACCTTTACCCCTAAACTTTTTCTCATTACAGAAAATATTGCTAGGATGGTTAACTTCTATTACCAACAATACTATTCCAAATGGAATATAACCTTTTTCTAGTATATACATGAAGTAACCTGGAACTAGTTAGGTGCAGGTATATTTTTAACTTTAGGTGAATGGATCTCTAAAAGCATTTGAGAAAAAGTTGAGAACAACTTAGTCCAATACGTACATATATATAATGGACCATGCGGAAAAAAAGACGTGTAATGTTCCACACATGTTCATAAAAAGACGTAGTATTTTATAAAATTTAAATAATATGTATTTTTGATTTAAATTAATTCTACACTAATATCTAATAAAAATAAAAATAAATTATGTTATTGCACCATTCTATTTTGCTAATGCTTTTTAGAAAAGAATGATATAACATGAAGAGAAAAAAAAATATGAGTCCAATATTAGAGGTAATCATATACGAGACATTTTAACCACTAAATTTAAGTATTTCTTTTGATTTGGATTCAAATTTTGATTTATCACGTTGTGAGAGTATTATCTCTTCTACTAGACTCATTCCTCCTTTGAATGTTCATTAAGTTATAATATTAATGCATATACACTTCTTTCGTACACCTGTGTGACATCTGGTTAACCACGTACAATATATAATTAACTCAATTATTTACGGTCAAATTGTGGTTAATTTAACTACTACATGCTTAACCACAATTTTCAACATGACTTAAATTAAATATTTGTTCAGTTGAATTAAACATATTTTGAATGTGATTAGCTAGGTGTCCGAGGTCGGAAAATAAAAATGATTCTTTCACAGCTTTTCGCACCGGAGAGAAATAAAAACATTATAGTAATAGAAAAAGGAGCAATTTGAGAAATTTAATGAATGATGTGATAAAAAGAAGAAAAATAGAATTAGAATATATAGAAAAGAATTAATAAAAAAAGTTAAATATACGCACGTATAAATACAATACAAAGAAAATGACATAATTTAATATGAAAATGAAAGAAAATGACACTGAACTCTTCCTCATACACTCATTTGATATCCAAATTGAGACAACATAATTTTTTATTAACCTTGCGGTTCAATTATATCGGCATATAGAGTATGTAATTCTTCTATATACTCAGACTCTTTCATATGTCTCATATTTTGTAACATTAAAATACATAAGATACACATATAGAGGTATGGAAGATAAATATACGCACGTATAAAATACAATACAAAGAAATAAATACATACGCAAATTAACGTAATAATTTTCACTCAAACGTTAACGGAGCAACGTTGATCCACTTGATACTTAACGGCGTTTTCTCCCATACCAACACCTCTACCATTGTTACCAAGTGAGATGTAAGCAGGGCAACGAACATGTATATGATAACGACCAGAAATAAAAGCACCAACTTTCCAACGAACTCTACCGTCAACTCTAACGGTAACAAAGATATTACCGTTAGATTCGTCTTGTGTAAGGCTCACAGAGTTAAAAGGAGCAACAGGTATATCATTGCCATAAACAAACGGAGACCAAACGTCATACTCTTTGTGACCTTGGTAAGAAGGCGGTATGGCGGTCCGGTAAGTAATCTGTTGGCTCCGGTAGGTCATGTAGGTATCGAGACGATCGTAGTATACACCGATGTGATCGTTGGGATTTCGAGATGAAAGTGTTACTTGGAAGTTGGAGGTTAAGAAATTTGGTTGTGATGCGTTGAAAGCATATAGGGTTACATCTAAGAGGATGAAGGTAGGTTTTGTTGGTCTTAGGATTGCCCATATGAGGAGAATTGTTAGTAGGACTATGAAGAGGAATACCATGATTGCCCAAAATATTCTTTGGAAGAGTATTCTTTTTCTTCCTTTGTGGTGATCACACTCCTTCACCGACATGATGATGTTGAGAGTGTAAAGAGTTTGAGAGTGTAAAGAGTGTGATAGATGAAAGATGATGAAGAATAATTAAGATATTAATTTGGTGAGAGTGGAAGAAGGGTAGAAGTGAGGGAAATATAGAATGGTTTTTGTGAGGGGATGGAATTATGGGGAGGTTTCGTGTGGTTGAGGCTTTTTGTGTGTTTGTTTGTATGTTTGTGTGCGTTTGGCATGTTGATTAAGGGGCTAGATATTCTAAAAAAATAAAAAAATGAAGAGGCTAGATATGATAAGATTATATGATATATGGTAATAGGTAGTTTGGAGGTATGTAATGGTGGAGGCTGCTTTGCTGTATTGATAGATAGATATATGTTTGTGCGTACTACACTAGTTGTAAACTAATGACTTTTGGTTTTTGAGACTATTGTGTAGGTGTAATATGAACTTGGTCAAAAAAATAGAGTTTACTATTTTTTTTATAAATTTTAATGGAATATAATAATTGTTCTCTATTTTAATAGAATATACCAATGTTTTAAAACCCAGACCGGTAATTGACCCGGTCAAGGCACTAGGTCATTGGGTCACAGGTTGAACCAGTGGGTCACTAGTCGGACCGCATGACCATTGACTTGGTCTATATAAAAATATTTTTGACCAAAAATTACATTATGAATGAAATATTGATAAAAAAATCCTGTCATTTTTTTTTTCTATTTAAAGTTCGTACATTAAAAAATTTATATTCACAGCCACAAGTTTGCAAGTTCATTTCTTAACTGCAGCACGATTTAATTTCAAGCTAATTCCAGTCCAAATTCAAATGAACTCATACATTAAACAATATTACTGGATAAAAAACCTCACAAATAAATTCTAATTCAAATTCCATCTTTAAAAGTTAAAACATAGTATGTTCTAAACGTTGTTGGAAAGCAAAATATAACATACTTACAAACTCAAGTAAGTTCTGAACATAGTCAACAAAAAATAATAAACTTCCAAACTCAAGTAAGTTCTAAACATAGTCAACAAAAAAACATAAACACAAATAAGTTATAATAATTCACTAATCAATAAACTATTTATGTCTATGGAGTCCAATTGTCATAGTCTTTATATATGCCTTACCTTTTCAATTATTTATTTTTAAAATAAAAAATGAAATAAAATAAAAAAAGTAAAGGAAAGGGAATGGGTCGGGTCAGGTGGGTTAAACTGGTTCAACGGTCCGCCCACTGACCCGTCCGGGTCACACCGGATTTCAGCGGGCTAATTGCATATCCGGTACAGTAGTCTGTTCGAACCGCTGCATCCTCCGGCTCCTGGTCTGACCAGTCCAATCGGCCGGGTCGGTCCGGGTTTTAAAACAATATACACGGTCCTCTAAGGAATGGTCTAAAAATGGACCATTATTTTTTACAAAAACTAAATTTTATAATAGTAGAAAACAAATACTATATGTATTATTCTATTGAAATTTACTAGAAATTAATAGTAGCATCAATCACCTTTCGATTAAATCCATATAAGACTCCCCAATATTTGAGAAAACATAAGTGAAGAGAAATAAAGATCATCTAATGCCAGTTATTTGATTGTTAAACTTTTCAGTGAAAATTAATTAATTGGTGAGTCCACTAAGCACTCGTACATATATAGGAAGAAATCATAGACCGCATTAGTGAAAATCGTCACAAACTTTTTTAAAGTGATTTTTTTTACTAATATAAAGTGAGTTTTCTTTTCTATAAACTAAAGAAAGAAAAAAGCGATACAATTATAGTATGGGAGATAATCTGAAAACCAATGATGTCGGAGCATACTTTTATTTATAAACGTTTATGTGTAAAACGAAAGAATTTATCATTGTTCTTAAGTGGTTAATGAATTTAATGAAAAGAAGAATTGTTTAGATGAATCTGAATATAAAATTAAGATGAAATTTTTTTTTATCAGACTTTAATTTATTTACTTTACGATTGAACTTTAGATTATCAGTGTGGTTTCTATTGAGAATCGAAGAATTAAAAAAAAAGTATAATATATATTTTATTTTATTATCTAAAAAGTAAATAATTAATATAATTTTTCAATTCTAACAAATTAATCACTTCTATCAAGGCTAAAAGAACTACAATACTCGTCGTAAATAATACGTAAAGGTTATACATATCCTCTTTCACTTGTTAAAGAAAGTTTAGGTAAGTTAGAATTCAAAACTAACAAAGTAAATAAGACTTCAAAATTCAAATAGCAATAATCTATAAAAGTATTTAGAGATCACACATCAAATAAATCTTTTATCTTTACTTCAATGTTAAGAGTTGAATTCATGTCTCTCCACAATTTGGATCAACTTCTTACAATCAACCTTCCTTAACAGGTTTACATGTATATTCTTTACTTCTACTGATCACAATACTGACTTTTTTCATCCCACTTTGTCACTCGTCCATTTCAATGATGACTCCGTTTTCATTAATGCTGATGCTCACCATGTCAAGAAAGGGAATGCTTTACTTTTTAATAAATCAAACTTGGAAAAAGACAAAAAGTTGAAAATGTGACCTTTTGAAAAGGATGAATCAACTACCATGATACTACGTTATTTCGCATCTGCATTATTTCATATTTATAGTGTAACTTTATAGTATTATATTTAGTTAAAGTAAAATTTATTTATTCCGCGAGATTAACTTAGTTAGTAGGAGTGCATAATATATATAGGATTGGAGTTCGAAACTCAGACACTTGAGTTTTTCGTCTTATGAGGTGAATTTATAATCACTGTACTACTTAACAAAAAAAGTAAAATTTATCTATCCTATCATCTCTTGAGTATAAATCACTTGACAAAGATATTGTATGTAATATATAGGGGTCGAAGTTCAAAGTTTAAATTCTTTCTTTATTCATCTCATATGGTGAAATTTTAGCAAATAGGCTATTTCACCAAAAACATAAAATCATCTATCATCGAAAAAAATCAACCAAAAACATTGAAATTTACCTTATTATCTTTACACTAAAGTGAAATTGTCTGATGATGTTTCAGCTAATTGAATGGTCAAGTGGATGTTAATACCAATTTCTCCCATTTCAATCGGTAGGTTTTTGGGTGAATTATACATATATGGTCCTCTTTATTTGACGTGTGATTTGGAAGAGAAGCTTCTTACAAAACGTTTGCATCATACGTACGTACAGCCAGCCCCACTTAAAGCAGAAGCTGCTTTCAGCTGCCATACCGACCTGGCCACCTGTTAAGGGTTAAAGGGTATTGAGAAACAGTTGGGTCGCAAAATGGATGAATTGCATGAATTTAAATTGGATAAATCTAGTTTTAGTCTGTAACTAGCCATCATAATAGTTATTAAATGTTCCGAAATCGTAAAATAGTTTTTACTTATGTATTTTATTAGTTAAAATAATTCATGATATTAATTATTTTTTGTATGACTGATATGTATATTGGGGATTGATAAGACAATATTAACAGAATATTTTAACGTTAAATATTATTTTGAACACAATCAAAAATTATTTTAGAATTTTGATAATTTGAGAAACTATTAAGATTACTCGTTATACATTCGATGATCAAAATTACTATTTATCTTGTTTATATTTGAATGATAATTGATGGATCAAAATAATTTATTAATGTATTACTAATAATTCTCTAATTTTTTTTCAAAATATATTTAACTAATTCATTCACTAAGGATAAAAGGGTTAAATATGTATTTGGTTTTTATAAATACACTAACTTTTTGTTTTAATCCCTCTAAAATTTTCCTTCAACTTTTAGTCCCTATAAAATTTTCAATCACTACTTTTGGTCTTTATAATTAAGCAAACATTTGTATTTTGTTAATGAAATTGTGAAGAAATGTATAAAATATTGTAAAAATTCACTCCCAAATTTTCTTATAATTTTTTAACAAAACATAAATTAAATATGAATTTTTTACCACCAAAAATATAAAACTCCATATTTAATTCATGTTTTACTAAAAAATTCTAATTTTTTTTTTAGAGATCCTTATAATATTATAAATTTTTTTGCAAAACTTTATTCAAAAATTTGTATTCTACATACGAGTTTACTTTAAATGAGGGACCAAAAATGAAGATGAAATTTTTTTATAGGACTAAAAGTTGAAGAAACTTTTTAAAGAGATTAAAATGAAAAGTCGACATATTTATAGAGACAAAAATATATTTAACCCATGATAAAAACATCAAATCAATACATTATCATTTTTTTTTTGTCTAATAGCCTAATGACGGGAGTTCACACATTTAAATGTGGAGAAGTGGAGTTTTCGAGGTTTGAATCCGACCCCTGCATAAATTATACAATACCTCTACCAATTGAGTTAAATCACAGAAACACGTTATCATTTTTTAAAAAAAGTTATTTTTAAAGGGGCGTCCGGAATGCATTCTCACTCAATAAAAAAAGATCGTGTTTCATGATCTCTCTACTACTATTAGTATAATATTGGTTTGTGTTGATGTACGTGATAGTTTGAACTAAAAATGTCCCCACACGTTCTACCTCGAACGTCTCAAATTCTTTAACTTCAACTTCAACAATTCTTTCCCCGTTTTGCTTTTGGATAAATTTGTGTTCATAATATAAAAATAAAGCATAATACCTTTTTAGGCAACTATAATTTATAAATATGATATATTTAATTGATATCCACTAACAATATAAATTATTTTACATTTTCATTCATAAGTATTAAGAAAAATCATTGGAGCAATGATTTCTCTTAAATGTGTGTTAATTTTACACATATACCCTTATAATTATTAATAACATAAGTGTAAGGAAACCCTAAACAAATTCATTACTCATTATATATTTTTTTTTTACAAGTACTCATTAGCCTGTTGATGGTCAAATTTATACAAGTGTACAAAATTATTTACCAAATAATAAAGCATAAGTAGGGTATCTTATCCCTATGAATTGTTGTTTTATTTATTGAAGAACATTAAATAAATAAATAAATAAAACAATAAAATAACTATTGAAATCAACACAATTAATCATTTCCTTAAAAATCAACGCAACTTAACTACTTCACTAATTATAATCAATAAAGATATTTTAGTAAATGATACTTGTTTTACCATTGAAATCTACACAATTAATCATTTACTTAAAAATCATGCACATATTACTTTAAAGGTGTGTTTGATTTGCTAAAAAATAAAGAACATGACAAGATATCTTCAGTAGTACGATGTTTGATTTGTAAAACTGTTTTTAGGACAGGACAAATTGGTGACAAAGGACAATCAAAAACTGAAATTATTGTCCCTCATAAAACCACAATACAACTTTTTGTCTCACATACAAGTCGTCTAAAATATCTAAATAGTCTTTTGTGCATAAAAAATTGTATAAGACCAAAAGTTATTCAATACCATAAAAGTTTGTCATCTGATATTCTACCTTGTATTGTGTTGTTTTTTCTTGTACTGTTCTATTCACTACTTTCTGTTTAGCATACCAAACGCACCCTAAACGACTATTAGTTTGATATGGGAGAGTAAAAGTTTGGCGTAATAAAACAAACGTAAAAGGAAAAGTTTAGAAACGTCAGGATGACCTTTGCACATAAATTTAGAAATGAACTATTTAGTATAGTTTGTTTTTGTTAGCATGTAATCAAGTATGGTTATTTGCCTCTCGAAACCAGAAGCTTACGAGCATAACTTACTTAGGCAACTAGGAAATCGGGATTGGAAGTAATTAAACTGATACACCTTTCGGTCACTATTATAAACAAAAGTCAATATTTTAGAATCATTCATTAAATGATGTATGTGGTCTATAATAATGATCAGATACATCAATAATTAAATAAATGTAGAATATAAACTTTTACTTATAATAGTGACCGAAGAGTGTACTACGATGTCGATAACATATACTTTATTTTGTCGTATGATATATCTGTAACACAAACTATGAGATCGAAGAGAAATACTTACTTGGTCTAGAATCTAGATTGAAAAGGATAATATGTTTAAAATAATAATAAATATATAATCACTTACTCAAAGATACTCGATAGATCTTGATCATTTCTTTTGTTTTTAACGAAGAGACAAAATCCTCCAAGTTAACTGTGACATCACTTATATGGTAGAGTATTGTGTTCATAATGTGTTATAAAATAAACTAAAATGACAAGATCAAAGATAAATATGATGAGAGTTTTTGTATCTTACTTATTTCTAACCCTAATTAACATTGCAATGACATAATCAAACCCTAAACCTAATTGCTAGGCACCAAACTATGATGACTGTTGGATCTTTAACCTTTGGCGCGAATGTATTATCAGCCCTTGATCTAATCTTTAATCTGCCTTGCACACATAACATCAAGGAATTCAAATACTAATTTCCACTCATGTGTTTATGACACTTAATGCGATGTTGATTGACTTTCCATAACATCAAGAAATCATACTCATTTTCCTCATGCGTTTATGACACTTAATGCACTCTTGATTGGATTTCCACCTTTTCTGATTACCTTCAAGTTTGTTATACTTTACCATGCGCTTGTTAATTTACCAATGCTAAATGATTATTATGAGATAGGTAATTGAGTGTGTATATATATATATGCTTGATTCACTCTGCTTGGATCTCATCCTTTCAAATCTCATTCCATTCACATAAGCATGGCCAACAATGACATACAAGCTTTGTTGTCTTATCATGCTTTGACAGGTTTAGGGTTTGCCATTTTTTTTATACTTGTTGTAATATAAATCATGTTATCGTAATACTGACTTTTTTGTTGGTGTATGTTGTCAGCCCCTTTGAACCCGAATCCCACATCGATGGGGATTGCATTAGCACCACTTCAAATGTAGTGTATAAAGAAGTATTCCAAGATGTGTGAACAACTGTTGTATGTCCTAAATTATTGTTTATGTTGAGTTGTTTTTTTATCTATGTAATGGATCATGGATGCGTTTGTTTCAACTTTAAAAAAATATATTTTGAGTTAAAATAATCTACAACTATTTCTGTTTACTTACTATCATAAATATCATTTTTAGTTTGTTTTGAAACTCTTACACTTGAGTTCATTGCATTTGTAAAATAAATAGATTTAGAAAAGGCTACTTTAATTAGCTTTACATTTTGAGGTTAAAAATGACTTTTTTAGCGAGAAGAATTTTTTAAAAATAAAAAACAAACACTACAAAAATTAAAAAAAGTTGTGTTATAGTTAAAAAAAATGTTTTTTTTTCAAAAGAAATCCAAAACAAACGGGCCTCATATTACAACATATTATCTTCTCCATTGTTTATGACCCGGGCGACAGCACGGATAAAAGTTCTAGTTATTCTTTATTCTCTTTACAAGTATATTTTTACAATAAAACTTGAGAGTCCTATTTATAAGGTGTCAATTAAATAATTAAGTGAATAATCAAAAGTAGTTAAGGATCACCAACGATTCATTCACTAATGTAAGTTATAAATATGTGGAAGACAAAAGATGGACATCAACTCCATCAAAAAAAAGATGGACATCCTCTAATATGCATAACATTTTGGTTTAATATTAAGGGTGTGTTTGGTTTAGAAGAGAAGTTGTGAAGAGAGAAGTATGTAGGAGAGTATAAGAAGAGAGAAATAAGTGATAAATAGAGTAGATTTGACCTATTGTTTGGTACAAGAGAGAAAGGAGAGAAATAGAGAAGAAAGAAGTGTGTTAAATTTTTGAAAAGACCAAAATATCCTTGTCCTAAAAGCTTTAATATACAATTTTATCATATTTGAATTAGTTTCTTATAAAAATTGATATATACTGTATGGTAGTTGTATGTATATTAGCGACACCACTAGGGACAATTATGGAAAAGAGAAAAAAGTTCAGCTGTTTACTCCATTTCTTCGCACTCCAAGAGAGAAATAAAACAGGCGTGGGTCCCACAAGATTTGGTCTCTTTCTCCAATCTCTCTTCTAAACCAAACAGGAGAAATGGCTTCTCTCTATCCAACTTCTCTCTTCCCTCTTTCTCTCATTCCTATTTCGTCTCTACCAAACACAGTGTGAGTATTTTAAAATCGTCCAAACACTAACAATTTTTATAACAAACAGCCCATTAAAAAAACACTTATCATTTCAAATTAGAAAAAGATCATATCTAACAAACTGGAATGCCTCAATTAGATTAAATTATAACCGTCACCATCCATTTTCCCGTTGCTTTTTGGTTTTTCTTCACAGCATTTATGAAAGGTTTGATAAAATGGAAGGCCTCAATTTCATGATTAAACGATAATCATATTGATGTGATGTAAGGGCAACTTTTCCAATCCATCAACAAAAACAACGAGTTATGTTATTTTGATAAAATAACTTAACATCAAATTTTGATAACACAATTTAAAATAATACAATTTAGAATATCGATGATTATATTCGATAAAATAATCTTTAGCTAATCTGTGTGTGAGATAGTATTTTTTCAGAGCATAAAGCATGAAATGTTCTACTTTTGCCCTCGATCTTGAATCAACAGGTTTTTGAACATCTAGTCAACACGTTATTGTACCCCTCAGTGCACGAGGACCGTCTTCTTTGGAAGATGAAATAGAAAAATTGAGTGTTCTTCGTAGTGCCTATCGGTTGAGTATTGATGGACAGATTGACAAGTATGTCAAATTGTAATTGACCGTTGAATTTTGATAAATGTAGTAGATCGTCTACCAAGTAATATAGTGTAAATAGAGTACTATATCAACATAGATTTCCGTTCCAATTAGACAATTCGTCTTATTTATTTAACAACATAAAATGGTATAATAAAACAAAAGATAAGGGGGGAGTTTTTGCAATTTTATCTATTTGCTAAGAACGAGAGTTTAGAAGTAAAGAGTTAGGTAGTTTGTGTACTACACCAAAGCTGTGAAACATGGTTGTAGGTGGCTTGTTTGAAGGTAACTTCACTTGATTTGTTTGTGTCTGTAATCTAATAATCACAGGGGTTGTGGTTGATTGTAGGGAGTGAGATGAGATCTCAGATCTAAGAGTTCCTAGGTTGAAGTCAATACGGGTAGGTCCTAGGTCTAGAGTTGTAAACGAGGAGTTTACTGATAACATAGAATAAGGACTACATTAGTGTATTTCCTTCCTGACTTGGTAGTCCCCAGAATAGGTGACGTTGCACCGAACTAGATTAAGAACTTCATTGTGCCATTTACTTTCTTGTCAGTTATTTTACTTTATATTGTTATGTCTGTTAGCTTAATGTTCTAAACATTTCATACGACATCTGTTATTTGTGACTGGTGTTGGAACATTACGTAGAAAATCTTAAGTCTAACGTGCCAGAATTTCACTAACCCTCCATTGTCGCATTATGAGTTTGATACTTGTTAATTCATTTTAAAAACGGTGAAATTAGATTAGAAAATAGATTTACATAAAATTAGGGTTCGATGCTTGGTTTGATTAAGATCAGGTCGTTAGACTCATCCAACAATCCCAAGACAAGAAGAGTCTACTAACTCATGTTCATCGTAGACATAGAAGAGAAGAAGGAGAAGAACATAAAGTAAAATAGCAAGAAAGTAAAGAACTTTTATTAAAAGAAACAATTGTCACTTATTATTTTCAAGAACAAAAGATGAATGAATATGTTTGCTAACTACTCTATTTATAGTCTACAACTACTTAAGCCCCAATAAGTACATCAATAGAATGTTCCACAAGAAACCATGGACTTTAGGTCAGAAATAAACTAAATAGGCAGCTTATCGAGGAAGCAAAAGCAGTAAAAGGCAATATGGTGCGGGGGCGTCATATTTTTGCACCAAATCTTCGTACTTTAAACCCGAATTAGCTCCAAATCTCTTTTCTTTTGCTCCAAGACGCAATCTCTCAAATATTTGTTCATGAAATAAAATAACTTGCAATTGAAGTAAAATAACTCTAAAAGGAAATAAAAACATATAAAATCTAAATAAAATAGACTCAAATAATATATTAAAAACACTAATTATTGACTCATCAAACTCCCCCATACTTGAATCTTTATTTGTCCTCAAGGAAAAGGCATAAACATTAGCAGCATAAACAAGATTAACATATGACAACATAATTAAAAACTTTGTCCCCTCCAAGGCTTTGTTCTAAGCGTACACTAATCACAACTTCAAGCATTCCTTATGAACTTATTCAACCCAACAACAAGTCTCAAGTGAGTTTGTGTGTGTAGTCCAGCCCTTTTCTTGCTCTTGTGTGATAGATATTATGAGGAACAAGTTTTAACCTTAACACTAAATCAACCGAGAAAAGTTCTTTCTTCATTTCATATAAGAGAGGTGGGAATTATATGATCATTGGATCATTTGACATTTTAAGTAAGAAGGAATTACAGAAACTACTTTTGGTTGTCAGAGAAACACCATCTTCACGTGGGAAGTTAGTGAGGCCTACTCCTGCCCCCCC
>Ga0228711_1004439_pt1 | contig 21585 bp, 15 predicted proteins | sample MedpolnodulmetaG_2_FD_177996 | JGI IMG/M metagenome (GOLD analysis project Ga0228711, IMG submission 177996) | Root nodule microbial communities from Medicago polymorpha collected in Santa Monica, California, United States - brown nodules | ecosystem: Host-associated > Plants > Roots > Nodule...
GTCCCATATTTCGTATTTTCATCCCGAATCAGCTCCTAATCCTCTTTCTTTTGCTCCAAGACTAAATCTTTAGATATTTGTTCCTGAAATATAATAACTTGCAATTGAAGTAAAATAATTCTAAAAGAAAATAATATTTAAATAAAACGAAATCAAATCTAAATATAATAGACTCAAATAATATATTAAAAACACTAATTTATTGACTCATCAACCAACATGTACTAAATTTATTCATGTGGCAACAAGTTGGTTGATTGTGAGTGTTTATTTAAAATATACAACACTTGGAGTCAAAAAGAAAGGAGACCAAGGCAGTGAAAGTGAGGTAAAATATGGTTTACCAAAAGAGGAGATCCTTAGGAAATCAAAAGCTACATATTGGGAAACACTTGGTAAACAACTTCTTGATAACGGTAAAAATTAGTCGAGAAGAGAATCAAGAAAAGGGTAAAAATTAAGGTTTGTTCTTAATGAACTTGTTGAAGACTAATTTCTTGTAACTCTTGTATCTCTTTGCAAGAAACTTTTTGATGGTGAATTGGAGAGCTACTCTCTCCTCTACAATAAGTCATGTTTTGATTGAACATAGTGAACAAATATCGTTGTGTTTTTCTTCGTATCCTTTATCTTATTTTGTAGTCTGTGATCACTTTGATTTTAGTTGCTACTAATTTTGCTCCATATATCAAATTTATTGATATGAGTTAAATTTGACCAGAACACAACATAAATAATCCTTTGTACTTGAAATTTTAAATCATGGAATTTTTTAGTTCTTGTAAAAATACTTCCTTTCCACTTAACATATAATGGCATCAAGAGCACTTAAGCGACTGCAACTATTGCACACTGATTTGTGTGGGCCAGAAAACCCACCATCATTTGCTAAAAGTAAATATTTCATACTCTTTTGTTGAGAAATGGCTCAAAATTGTGATGCTGTGAAAGCTGAAAATCGTGGCGCGATTTTTAGTGGCGTGCCGCGATTTTGTTGGCAAAATGTATGGTTTCTCAGGCGTGGCGCGATTTTGATAGATCTGTCACACTATTTAAGCATTCTTTGACCCATTTGTTTAGAGAGCTTGGTGAATCTCATGGAAACTAAAGGAGGGAACTTTTAGGGTTTTAGATACTAAAGGTTGAGGGTCTTTGGGTGAGTTCAAAGCTTCAAGATGTGAATCTTGGAGAATCAAAAGAGGGGGCTCTTGGGAAAAGGGTTGGTGCCTTTTAGGGAAGATTCATGGGGTTGGGAAACACATGAGTGGAGAGTCTTTTGTGAGCAACTTGGGTGAGTCTTGTGAAACCAAAAGAGAAGATCCTTAGTGAAATCAAAGGCTAAGGGTTGGTTCTCCTTTGGAGGTTAGATTCTAGAGTTGGAAAACAATTGTAAACACCTTGGGAGAGTGAAAATTCATGAGTGTCTTGTTCATTAGTGAGATTGGGAAAAAATGGATAGAAATTAGGGTTGTTCTTTGTGAGCTTGTTGAAGCTAATTTCTTGTAACCCATTTGTATCTCCTTGTAAGAACTCATTGATAGTGGATTGGAGAGATCAATCTCTTCCCCAAATTAGGTAAAGTTGGACCGAACTGGATCAACAATCTTTGGTGTGTTATCTTTTCTTTACTCTCTTTATCTTGTTTATTTCTTGGTTGGATTGTGGTTTTGCTATGCACTTGATGTTGTTGCTTGTGGTTAATTTTTGGTTGTTGGTTGCCATTGATACTTACTCCACACATCATAGTTTGTATTGGTGTGAAATTTGAGTCCGAATTCACAACATCTTTGATGGGGATCTTAGTAGAAAAAATGAGTATATTTTTTGAAGCAAAATTGAAACGTTTTTGTTGCTTCAATAATTTCAAAGCTCTTGCAGGGAAGGAAAACAAATTTTGAGTTATAATCCATGAGGTGAATTCACTTCATATGAGTTCAATGAATTATGCGCAACTCATAAAATTTTCTCTTTTATCAAAATTTCAAGATTGTTACAATAAAATGACGTAGTCAGAAAGAGAATATATAGAATTATTTAAAACACAATAGCATATAGGCTATTTGAACTAAAGATATCTGGTTCAACTTGAAAAGATTTAAAATCTTTCATTCAAATGCTCTTGGATATTTGAATTCAATTTTATTCTAATCAAATTGCAAAATACAAATTTCATTCAAAATACGTTGTACAAATTAACATACTAAAGCATACATTCACTATCCAAATTTAGAAATTTGTATAACTATGATATAACATCAATTTGAATAGAAGTACAACAAGATTTATTTCACATAAGATAAATAGTTATAATTAAATATATAAGATTATAAGGTGATTCGATATAAGGACATGTGTAGGGGAGGTTACCAAATTTTTACAAAACATGACTACATAAGGTGGCCAACCATATCTCACAAGCCTGCACCGCCACCTCATTACCCTCCACCACCGCCACACCCTCCGCCTCCACACCCTCCACCACCTCCATCAACACTAATTCCACCTCCAATTCCACTTCCGCCATTTCCATGACGTCCCCCTCCAGGATTAGCACCAGTCATAATAACCACGTTATCATCTTTCTTTCCACGTCGAGAGAAAAAATTTCCCATATTTATATATTTGTTGTTGGCTTTTAAGTCTTATTTTCTTGTATAGCTTTGCCCTTTATATATACTTCGTATAATTTATAATTTATAGTCAACGACCTTGTTTACATGATAAGTTATATGAAGTTCTACGCAATTAACATTGGAAACTATTCGTGTGATGTGACGTAATAATAATCAATGGATATCGTTAAATGATAGAGAGAATGTTATCAACAATCTCTCTATGACAATCATATCCACACACTCCTTTGTTAAAATCATTTAATAGAGTTCTACTATTTTAAAAATGGATATCGTTAAAAAAATATGAGTTACAATATAAATTTTGTAAAACTCTTACGAATTTTAATTAATTAATACGAATCTTAATTAATTAGATAGAGTGTTGAAAGAAGTTTGTCAAATAAAGTGCTGTTATTTGGAGAAAATTGTTACCCCTTTTTTCTTTCTCCTTTGTTATTCTTCTTTTAATGAAATTATTATTGAGTTGCAAAATATGTAAGATGTAAAAGGAAAATACGAGGAAAAAAGAAAAGAAAATTATAATAGAAATGTAGAAGGAAAAGTTAGCAAAATATATCGTTTGATTTGACCAAAGAAATTTCGAAGAGGAAAAGTATAGCTGTTTTTTTTGACAAAAGAAAAGTATAGCTTTTTTTTTTTTTACAAAGGAAAAGTATAGCTGTTGGCGCATAAGAGTTAAGATAGAAGAATTTATTTAATTTTCTTAGAGCATCTACTGGTTTTTTTCATTTGGATGCTTAGGCGGATTTGAGTTCCCCTTTCTATTCTAAATTATAAATTGTTTAGATCATGTCATACATATTAAATAATTTAAGTAATTTCGAGAAAAAAAATTATGAGTTGTTTTACAAAATTATCTTTAATAAATAATATGAGAAAAATAAATTAAAAAATAAAAATAAGAGAGTAATAAATAGTTAAGTGTATAAAGAAAAAACAATAGTAATACTTCATTGGTATCGTAAAGTAATTTGTAATTTAGAACAGTTTTTTTCTAAAACAACTTATTATCTCTTTTTAAAAGGTTAAATTTTCCAAAACGACTTAAAATCTGCGACGAGTGAATATTACACATCATTTATTCATAATTTTTTAAGAACAAAAATTCACTTCCACCAACCGATAAACGTTCACTTCTTCCAACCACTTTAATCAAAATTTATAAATGGATCCACCAATAACTATATATTATTACATTTCAAAAATACATTTATTTTAATACAAATTTACACATAAAAGGTGAAGAAAAAGAACTCAATTCTAATGGAGACATCCATTTTTTGGTACTTAAATGGGTCTCATATCTACACATCACTTATTTATAATTTTTTAATAGTAGTATCTAAGAAAAACTCAATCTCTCGAACCCAGCAACTCAAACAAATTTCTTAAATAAAACATACTAATCAACTATCAATAACTTTATATCGTTACATATCAATTATTAATATTAAAAAGGTGTGGGTCTCACTTAAGAATGATTGTCTTAAGTAAGATCTTGGGTCAGACCCAGAAAAAGTTCATCGCCAATGGGGATACCTAATAGGTATCGGGCCTTAAAAGGTTAAGACCCTTTCATTGGAGATGGTCTTAAGTATCCATTTTATTTCATCTTCAATGTGAGTAGCATATAGATGGTGGTCCTTAATAAATAAGTACCATTTTTATTTACTAAAAAAAGTATGAAAATTACTGTTGACACATTTGGTTAAGCTGAAAAACACATGTAAAATACCAAAATACCCTTCGACAGTTAACTACCGAGGAAAATAGAACCGACGACAGTTAACTACTGAGGAAAGCTTCGGCAGTTAACTACCGCCGGTTCCATCGTCTGTTAACTGCCGATGCATGTTTATACAGGAACTGAAGCACCAAAACCATTTCAGTATCAATTTTGGTTCAAACTTCTCTCAAATTCTCACCAAAGTCATTTCTATGAATTGCAAGCAAATCAATCACACATTATCACAAGTAAGTTGCATCAATCACTGTAATCATAATGTTAGTTTGTTTAGGTTTATTTTTTAAAAAAAATTAGAGTAGTTTGCATGTGGTTACGGTTGATTTTGAAATTGACAATTTGAACATTGCATGTGTAGTTTATGAATTCATAAATGAATGTAGTTGTTGCCTATGTTGTTTAAATGATGTTTAATGATAATGTGGTATCGAATGGTGCCAAATGAACACAATTTGAATATGTTTGATACTTTGCACACAAAGTGTTTGATAAAATGTCTCAATGACAATTATATTGATTATTTAGTTAGTTTAGGTTATGGAAATGATGTTAATTATACTTTGATAAAGTGTATATTGATTCTTGATTATTTAGTTAGTTTAGGTTATAAGAATTATATTGAATGATGTTTAGGTTATGATGAAAATGATGCACATAAATTATATTGAAATGATGATTATATTGAATGGTTTTAGGTTATGGAAATGATGTTCATTGTACTTTGATAAAGTGTATATTGAATTAGGTTGAATGTAGTTTTGATTTTCATCGAATGTGAATGTTTATGTTTAGTTTAGGTTTAATGTGTTTGATTATTTACGTTAAGTTGAATGATGTTAATTTTTTAATTTTTTGTGTAGATACATCTGATCAGGAACAGGGGCAGCTGATTGATCCATCTAAGATGATTGCTGGTAGGTGTGCTATGACACAAAGCCACCGGCGGGAGAGGAAAAACGCACATATACCGAAGAGGGAAAGAGGTCGGAGGGGGGATGGTTCAGGGACTTCTCAGGCTACATAGCCTGTAGAGTCACAGGTGGTTGACCCGATCCAGGTGGAGTACTTGAATTATCAGGATCAGGTACACCACAATGTCACTGATGGTAGGTACGACGACCAACATATTCCGGACGATGTTGTGCCTATGATGGACCAGAATGACATTGCAGCAACGGCTACCCCAGCGGCGTTACCTTTGCAGCCTCCCTTTCCTGGAGGATCGGAAGATACATCTCTGCTGCACTCTTATGCCTACCATGTGGCATTGCCGCTTTGGTATAATTCAGATAACGTAAGAATTATTTTTAATTGTCTAAAATTATCATATACAACAGAATTTAAATGTTTTAATTATTATATCAACTTTTATATGTGTTTTTGTTTAATTATTTTCTTTATGTTTGAAATTGGTGCTCGGAATTTAATTTTAAAATGTCGCGCGTAATATAAAGTGAAATTTCACGTGCGTGCCAATTTAAACGTACTAATTTTGTTATGTGTTTTTTAAGTTTTACATGTGTTATGTCTTAACTTAAAAATGCATGCGGAAATTTAAATTTGTGATTTTTATTTTTGAATGTGTTAAGTTTTATTTTGTTTAGTTAAATGTTTACATTGTTTAAGTTGTTTAAAATATGTTTATTTTATTATTATTTCAGGTTCGTAAGGTGCATGTTGTAAAACCGATTAATCATAGGACTAAGATTTTGAGTCTCCGACGTCCAAACGATAATCAGGATTGGTTTTGGTGTCCGCTTAGGGAGAGCGGGTTACATGATTTGGTTTATCTAGGCTACACCACTGTGCCTCATGCTTTACTGATGACTTTATGCGAGAGGTGGCAAGACCAACAAATTTCACATGGTCTTGGGGGAGATGATCATTACTTTGGATGACGTCGCATGTCTTACGCATCTTCCGGTTAAAGGGCGGATGTTGAGCCATCCGAAGAAGATGTCTCAGACTAAGGGAGCGGAACTAATGGTGAGGCCCTTAGGTGTGTCGTAGACGGATGCAAAGAGAAATTGTGGTGAAGAATATGGTGGTTACATTAGTTATAAGTTAATGAGAGCGTATTATACGAGGTACCTTGATAGTGTTACCAGATTGGCGGATCCAAAGGAGCTGGAGAGGGTTAGGACTGCTTGTGCGAAGTGTTATCTCCTATATCTTGTTGGATGCTTGTTGTTTGGTGATAAAAGCAACAAACACATCGTGTTGGTCTATCTGACATCCATGGAGGATGGCTACGCGGGGATGCGTAATTATTCTTGGGGAGGGAGGACATTGGCATACCTATACCACTGTTTTGCTGAGGCCTGTTTGTCTGGAGACAGAGCTCTTGGGGGAAGCGTGACACTACTCACTGTAAGAAATTGTCACATTTGAACCCTAACTTTTATTTTTTTTCTAATATTTTTCGTGCGTAATATCTTATAAATATGATTTGTTTGGTTTGTGCAGGGATGGTTTTTGGCGCATTTTCCTGACTTTTACAGTGTGGATTCAAATCCCCACTATATTGAAAATTATCCGGTTGCAGCGAAGTGGACGTTACAGAAGGGACATGGAGAGGGGGTGACATATCGCTCATTGCTTGATCATTTGCAGTTTGATGACGTATGTTGGAGGTCGTACGAAGAGCACAGGGAGATCCAGGGTTTTAAGGAGATTTTCTGGTATTCGGGCTGGATTATGTGAGGTGTTGTTAGGGTGTACTGTCACTTGCCTGAGAGGGTTTTGCGGCAGTACGAATACGTCCAGACCGTCCCTAGACATCCGACGGATGTTGTAGAGCTGTGACCGCCTTAGATTGTGCAGGCATTCCTTGACTTCCGTACTCACACGCTTAAGGAGCCCGATTGGGGTGAGCCGGTAGGAAAGCACACATGGCAGATGAGGGATGTCTATGTGTTATTGTACACCAGGGTGTCTCACCCTCTGATTTTGCCACCTCTTCCAGGAGATCTTCTGCGGCCAGCAAATGAAGAGCAGATCATTGCACAACAGTGGGAGCGGTACGAGGCGAGATGCTCGCATGATACCTATGACATGGTGAATGGCGTTGTTGCCCATGCTGATGAGGATTTGGGTCAGGAGGAGGTCATGAGCCCGCAGGATTTGGGTCAGGAGGAGGTCATGAGTCCGCAGGATATTGTATGCGGCCTTGCGTCATGTTAGGGAGCAGATTGCGCCGATATTGACCAGGAGGCGAGGCCAGAGGCCGAGGAGGAGGCAACAGCAATGTTGCGTCATTTTTCGGAGATCAAGGCTATTTGATTAGCGTTTGACTCACTAATTTATTTCACGACTGAACATTTGATTTTTAAGAAAAAGGGGAAAAAAGTTCAAACCACCCCAATTTGAAAAATTAAGGGTTTGGGGGTTAGTTATATTTAGGGAAGGTGTTAGCACCCTAAATATCCATAGTATTCTATGAGAACCTCTTGATTTTATTTAATTAATTGTGATATAACTTGCTTGCTTTTAAAAATGGAATTTAAAGTGATAAAAAGAAAAAGAGACCTATTTTATCTACATTTTTTATTGTTTGGAAGGACGAGTTTCCTTTACCTACGTACCCGTGAGGGATCAAAACCTCGTAGTTCGGGGTTAAAAATTGTGTTTGATTTGTTTTGTGTTTTTTATTAGTTTTGAAAAAGGTTTTAAAATAAAAGCCAAGTGGCGAATAAGTTGGTTTGTGTTTTTTATGTGAAAGGAAAATGACTTAAAATGTATTTAAAGTTGATTGCAATTTTGATTTAAGAAAGAATAAAAAAATAAAAGGATCACTTGATTTTTGAATCAAGGTTTATTGTGGGAAAAAGTTTTTTGTGATTTTTTGTGGTTATTTGCATGTTTTTTTGTATTTGAATAATAATTAAACTAAAATTAAAACTATCGGAGCAAGAAAATAAAAGCGTAGGTACTTTGTGGTGACGTTGGATCACCACAAAGACCATTAACCTAAGCTAGAAAGAAGATAAAAGGCATACACACACATGAATGATTTACATTAAGCCTAAAATACATTCTAAGATCTGCGGAAAAATAAATATGCATAATAAATTTACATTTAAGCCTAATTTACATTATAAGTTCCGTGCTATAAACTACGAACTAAATTAAAAATGTGTAATGCTAGAAAATTAAACTAAAATGCATGAATTATTTACATTCAAGCCTCTTAAAATTAAAATAAAAAAATGCAAAAGAAAGCGAACTAATCAATATAAGATGCGGTAAAATAAAATGTAATTAAAAAATAAAAATGCATGAAAGAATAAGCAAAATAAAAAAAATGAATGAAAGGGGGGGTGGGGGTGGGGGTGGGGGGTGGGCAGCAGTATTATGGGGGGTGTGCAAAATAACAAAAAATGGAATTGGGCTCATGGTTAAAGAGATGGGTCGGTTTTTGACAGACGGGTCGGGTTAAGAACCGATTTGGTTCGGAAAGAACAAATGGGTCGGTTTTGGCCGTCTGATTGATCAGACAACCTTGATTCAAAGGTGAGATTGGTCACATGATCAAATCAAAGGACTGGGAAGCGAGGGTGCATGGTAGGACATGCACCCACGCACACTCAATTCAAACGTGCCTATAAATAGGTTGTGATGAGATTTTCTCTCATTTTCCATCTCCCTTCTCTCTCTAACATTTTCTGCTTTCTCTTCTCTCGCTTAATTCTTTGTCTTCTCCGACGAGGAGAGGTGGTCGGAGGTTGCAATGCGGCGGTTAGCCGCCATTGACGGCGGCGCCACCGTCGGAGTTGTAAAAACAACTCTTTTTCTTGTTTTTTTTTGTTCTTTCTCTTTCTTTTTCCTTCCTCTATTCGATTGTAGGCTCCAAATTTCCAAATCCTAACCCTAAACCTCTAGATCCTGAAGGAAAAAAAAAAGGGAAAGAAGCTTACCTTTTGTTAAACCTTGATTTGGTTTTGTTTCGATTTGGGTCTCGAGCTTTGACTGATTTGTGATTGTTGCTTCGTTGATGTTCTAATAGATTCGGCCGATCCGTTTGTGTGCGTGGTTCGGTACTGTGTTGCACCGTCGTGAATGTTGTTCGCAGGTTTATGTGTTGTGGGATTTTGACTGGTTTTTGTCGTGTGAAATTGTTTTTATGTGCTTTTCGATTTGCAGATTATTGTTGTTGTTTTTGTACAGATTCTGTGGTGAAAAATTGTATGTAATTTGTGTTGTGAAAATTGGTTCGGAATCGCGGCTGTGTAATGGGTTATGTGATTGTTGGATTCTGTTGTTTGTATTTGTGTTGTTTGCAGGTTACGTGTTGATTGTTGCTGCGGCTCGGGTTTGGTGAAAAATTGTTGTCTTTTTATGATTATGCAGGTCTTATTTTATAGTGTTTAGGATTAGGGATTATAATTTGTTAACGGATGCAGAAAAAATTGGTGGCTTGGAGAGGAGGATTGCATGGTAATTTGCTATCGTGGTGCATTTTCATTTGAATTAAATGTTGATAATTTATTGTTGTTGATGATGTGAAAATATTGGAATAGGTTTGTGTTATGTGTTTAAAACACATTACAGGTCCAGAAGCAAGTGCTTCTGCCTCTGCATTGGCTTCAGTACGCATCGGCAGTTAACTGCCGAAGAAAAAGGAAACCGGCGGCAGTTAACTGCCGAGGAAATTGAAATTGACGGCAATTAACTGCCGATGGGTATTACGATCTTTTATATGTGTGTTTCAGCCTTCTTATATGTGTATACAACAATTTTCAAAAAGTATCATTTTTCTTTTCATTGAATGCTAAGTTTATAGACTTAAACGATCCAATTGTGGATGGTCTTAAGGCTCGGTTTAATTTTATTTATTTATTTTTAATTCAAGCACAAGTTGTGCACGGATTGATGAAAGTTTGAACATCACCAAATGCATAGACACCCGTACAAAAGACTTACAAAGGAAGCTTAATACAATGCAAGATCCAAAATCACACTAATAGATCACCTAATACAATTATGAGATGTGTTAATTGAACAACCATTTTGGTGATAATTTTTGGGACAACCATAAATTTATAAAGAAAAGTAGGTATTGACACGAAAATCAAAGCAATAGAGAGAGAAAGTAAAAAGTATAATGTGAGTATGAGAGATAAAGTTGTCAAAAAATAATTGTTCAAATATGATGTCTCTACAATTATTCCATATCATCAAAACAATCACAAACCAATTCAAATTATAAACCTTGAACTCTTTGTCAAAAAATTGTCGTCTTTGTTTGAACTCGAATTCTAAACCTTGAACTCTTTAACTTCTTTAATCATTTAAGTTCATGCTAGTTTGAATTTAAGTCCAAAAAAATTGAGTTTAACTTAATACAAATGGAAAGAATAGTGAAATAAATAGTTACTAAATGTTTAACTTAAAGTTTTCATATGACTAAAAAAATTACAGTTTTTATAGTGAAATAATAATTAATTACGTTTCCATTGAATTCTTTTGACAGAAATTTATGTTTCCATTGATGTAATAAAGTTATTAAAAAAAAAAACTAATCACATTGTGGCATTTTTATTTTTTAATGTATCTTTTTTAGAGAGGATTTCTTTTATGGGTCTTAATTGTTTACCTTAAATTATTTAATTATATCTGTGTGTGTGTATAGAGAGAGAGAGAGAGAGTTAGTCCTACATCATGTAATAAAATATAAGGTGAAATCCTCCACAATCTCATATTGGCTGGATTTTGTGCTTTGCTTTTGTTTTGCTTTCAGGTAATAAGAAAGAGTTAGTTTCATCTTTTATATATTGTTAAAAGAAAAGTCTCATCTCTCGTGTAAATGTTCCATGAAAATTGATTTGTGTTGCAAAAAACATTTTAAAACTTCTAAATAATTGAATGCATGATATTTTTATACTTGTGAATACACACTCATCTACTTTAATTTTTTGTTGGTTGCAGGATTAGCAACTACTACTGGTTTACATGTTGAACCTCTAGGACAATGCTGCTACCAGAAATGCATAGATATTAAACAGTGCAAACAAGATTGTCTTAACAGGGGCTTTAAGAATGGTGGTGGATGTGTTGGAACCACTCCTCAATTTTTGACTTGTTGTTGTCACTGATAAAGTTATATCGTACTCTTCAATAATAAATAAAACGCAACTACCATTGCATGTTTTGGTTACTAAACACCTATGAAACACGAACACTCCTCAGATTAGGCATGTCCTGGTGTTGGACATGAGTCGTGTCCGACATCAACACGACACCAACACTTAAAATTACACTGAATTATGTGATTTTTTTCAAATTATTAGTTGTGTCGGCTTATCAGTGTTTGTGTCGTGTCCGTATCCGTGTTTCATAGCTAAAAACTAGTTGAATGAACAAAGCAACAACAAGGCAATGATGAATTGTATTGCCTTCAACTAGCCAAATATAGATAACATCTCAAGAATGAAAAGTAAACAGAAACAAATGAGATCTATCTATAGACTCTTGTATTTGATTGAAGGGTAAAATAAAATTATAAACATTAGTCTGAATAATCCAAGTTTTCAAAAATTATTAGCATCCTCAAGTAACCCTCAGATCATAATACAGGACAGAACATGCATTTAAACTAAAATCAAGGGCATCATCAACATTTCATATTTCATAATCCCAATAGTTATATAAAGCATTTCTTTTTCATATTCATTTCGCAATGAAGCTCTTCAGTTTCTTCAGCCACCCCAAGTATTCCTTGTTGTCTTTGTTGAACATGTATTCCTGCAAAAAGTTGGTTGTGTTGGGTGTTATCCCTCGGATCTCGAGATACTTGAGAAAAGCCTTCTGCAGGTTTTCATCCAAATCACTGTAAAAAAGAACAGAAACATTCAGAAACTGTAATAGAGACATTGTCATATCATAAAATTAAATCACAATTACTAAATGCTTACGTGAACTCAGGTCCCTCATATACCAGCTGGTCTTCAGATTCATCCGGATTCTTTAAGGACAAGCTATCAATCACAACCTCATCAGGGAAAGCAGTCACCCCAAACTCCATACACACTCGTTTTCCTTTGAAAACAGTCACAACTAAAGGAATACTGGATTCGCTATCATTCTCATTCTCAATCTTCTCATCCTCACCCTCATCCTCACTCTGTTGAGGTGCCACGTTAGGGATGTCAACTTGAACTGTGATAGTTTCATCTTGAAATTGTCTTTTTAGTTGAATAGTTCTTTCTCCAGGGTTGTCCTCGATCTCAAAAGGAAAATCACCAGGAAATTCAAGCTGGAAAAGTTACATAAAAGTGACAGCGAATTTAAAATGACAGTTAATATCAAAAGCAAATGTGTTGGCGTAAATATTCATATGAAAATCTCTGTGTTAATCCTGACCCCTGAAAAAGGCCGATTGTGGGTCAGATCTACAAGGGAATCTTTTTCTAATTATATTTTGCAGCTAGAATACATAAATTCAAGTGCCAATCATCAAGATATGACACTCAAAGTTAATAATAATTCTCATGCATTTTCTTATACCAAAGATAATCTACAGATAATAATATGATGTTTTCTCAGTTTTATACAATGTTTCAACTTTCAGACTATAAAAAAGGTTCATCAATACAAGAGATATTCAAATCTACAAGGAAAATACACTTTATAGTAGCAGATCAAAGAATGTTTGTCATCACTGGCTTTGCCCAAATCACAGTGAGCCACTATGCTTTTGCAGAGGCTCAATATATTAGTGGCTCCATGGTTTCAGCGAAGGCGCCACCAGCACCATGATACCAAACATAACACCAGACTGATCTTGAAACAAACCCTCAATGATGTCAGAGCAACAAACAATATTTGAATAAAAAGATTTACAAATCCAGTCAAGTTATAGCATGTTTAGGCAACTAGTATGTAAATTTTATTAAATCCTACACACAAATAATTGAAAAATACAAACGAAGAATCCAAGACAGAGAAAAATAAAGCCATGCTTATAAAATAGGTCATTTAAACATACAGAATGAAATATAAACTTAAATGGAGTGGTATGTATTTTTAACCACTAAGAGATCAAGAACTTAAAAGCAAAAATGAACAACGACAGCAGTTATGAGGACTCACATGTGCAGAACTATGATACCGGTAGAAATATTAATGACACTTATTAAGCTAAACTTATAAACCAAATGAGTAGCAAAAGAAAACAACAAACCCAGACTACAAAAGACAAATCTTGCGCTGTTACTAGTTCAGGGCAAAATAAGAAAAACAATTACCCACATACACACAACACAATTGAGCTCTTCTGACTGTTCCACTTTATTTACATCAACTAAATGCAAACTTCGAGCTACATTCAAAAGGGACAGTGTAGCAGAATTTAAATGAATCACTATTGCTCTGAGATTCGCTATTTAGTACAAAGTGTTGACAAATATTGGCGCTATAGCACGGTAGGTCTGAAATTTGAACAAACTACTGTAAACCTTGATCCACATTTGACAACACAAGTAACCTATGAAGTACAGACACCAAAACATTGAAACCGATAATATTTTGAGAAAATGCATGATTCGACGTGATTACGTGTGTCAGTCTGATCCACACCGATAATAATTTGAGAAAATGACAGTATTCATAGTGATCGCATGTGTCAGTGTTGTGTCGGTGTCAATGACACATGTCAGAAACCGAACACGCCCTCGAATTTGATCCGAGGAGTGGGTGCTAGTACAACAAAGCCGGTAACAACCATTATAGAATTTTTACATTTTACAAGGTAATGAAACAAAGGGAGATTCACCATAAACAATCACCACAACTATAAACAACACTAACAACCCTATAAAAATCATTATCATACAAAAGATTATGTTTAAATCCACTAAAAACAAAACCTCACAACAGGGGGGAAAAACAATTTACAACCATACATAACTTTAATCAAATAAACTCACTAACCCAACAAAAAAAATTGAAACTTTCATAAAATAACACAAATCTGAAGAAAAATAAACAATCTTCAAAGAAAATTACAATCACAAAACGCTAATAATAAAAAAAACAAAAACTTAAAAACAAAAGGGTAAGAAAAATTTTACGTTTGCTGAAAGACTATTATTATCCTCAAGAGCACAGTCGATTTCACTGTCAAGGACTCGAAGGAGAGTATCATCTTCGGGGATTTTGGCTAAAACACCGTGGGCGAAGCTACGAGAGGGTACAAAATGAGTGGTTTCGTTGTGGCGAAGGAGGTTAACGGCGATTGCGCTGTGGAAGGTTCTGGAGGAAGTAGCCGCTGCGCGGCGAGAGAGGAGAGGGAGTGCGGCGGCGGTAGCGCGACGGAGAGCGGTGTACATAGACATTTTGGGGGTGAGTGGAGAAAGGGGTTTGAGGGTTTAGTGTTAGGGTTTTGGGTAATCGAGAAACTGGATCTCTGTATTTATACTACTAGATATTACTCGTGAAAACATATGCGAAAAACATTTTTACTTTTTACTTTTGTTGAATATTAACTTGTTCATAAATCTACTTACTAATACAAGAAAAAACAGTCCTTGTCTTTTACATTTTTGCCCTTCTTGGAGTATTTAAGTAATTTTTTAATTGATGGATTCCTTACTAATTGATGGAAATAATTGATATTGTTATATAGATACTGGTTGCATGTTGATATAGATTTAATTAATTGGATGAAAAGGTTTTTTTTTTGTTAAGATTGATTTTTCATATGGTGTGGTGATTTTGTTTTGGATTGGTCGACGATTCCTTGAGATGATAAATATTAAAAAGTTATTCATTTCAATATTTATGTATAAATGTGTATAACTTTTTCTTATAAGAATCTTAATAAGAAAATCGATGATATTGTTAGTTTTGCCTATAATTTGTAGAAGGATTCCAATCAAAATAAATTTGTAGAAATGCATAAGCTAATTTCAACTAATAAAATAAATTATTTTTTAAAATACTCATAGGATTGCAAGAGTCTTTTGATATTTCCGGCCTGCTCCTTTTGTGGAGGAGGTAATATCAATAATCATCTGTTTAGGGTGTTTGTTTAAAAATTGATTTCTGATGTGATTCTATGTCATGATTCTAAATGATGAAACTTTGAATATATTTGTTATAAACATGTTTGAGTCATTTTGAGATTAGTGCAGTTTAGAATAGACCAAATAAACACATGAGAAGAAAATAAAAATTAAAGACTTACTACAGCAAAATGATTTTCTGAAAGTTGGAAATTTACTAACCTTCTTAAGATAATAACTTGCTTTCAATTTTTAGTTTTAATTGTTATACTCTTAGTTATATTTTGTAATGATAATGTTTTATTTAGGGTGAGCCATAGTTTTCTCATTTACTGCTAGCAAATTGAGTAATCTTGAGGAAGTTAGACAACAAAATGAAATGTTAAAAGCTTTTCAAGCTGTTGTTGTAGTCGGATCAGAGGTGGACAAGCTTTGTGACAGGGTCAACAATGTTTCCCATAATATTATTACTATTATTATTATTATTATTATTCATTATAGAAACATAATAACTTGAACTAGATAATGAAGATATTACTGATTTTAATTTTGCAGGTTTTGGCCTTGGATGTGGCTGTCAATGGAGGGACCAAGGTTTGTGACAAAGAATTTGTTGTGACTACAGAGTTGCTTATGAGGAAATTGCTGGAGCTGGATGGTATTAAGGCTGATGGTGAAGCTAGGTTGCAGAGAAAAGCTGAGGTAACGTTTATGGTGTTGAGAGTTACTGACTTGAAAGCTTATGATAAAAGATTTCATTTTGCTCAATTTACATTGTTATAAGAATGTCATTATATGTGCCAAACAAAATCATGGTATTAAAGATGAGCAAATTATTTCTTTTTGATTCTAAATACAACAAAACAAATTTTTTTGAGATAGGTTATAATAGAATAAGCTAAGAATAGAAGCTATAAATAATGGTTCATCTTCTATATATGTTAGAATAGAAGTTTGGTTCAAAAGTAAAATATATGAGGAAAGTAAACATAGAACACTCATATTTAATCATAGAGTTCAATTAATTGTGTTTACATCTCCGATTACATAGCAGTTGTAATATCTTTTTATTATATAGAGTTTGGTTAATATTTTGTGCATTTTGTTCAGTATTGAAGGATTGTGTTTCTCCAGAAAAGTTGAGTGCTGTTTGTTTTGGTAAATGAATTTTGGGAGATGGCTATTCAATATGGCTCTACAATTGACATTGATTCCTTCCTTAAGAGGTAAGTTCTGAAACAACTCAGTCTTCTTAAATATCTCAATGACTTGATAATTTTGCAGAGGCCTATTTACTGATGGATCATTGTTTCATAATTTGGACCAATTACTTTCATAAGCTATCATATATTAATTTCTAAATTGGTTAATTTGGTTATAAATCACTTTGCTAACTCATAGTTCATCTATTTTTCCTCTATTCGTTCCTGCTTTCAGCTACGAGAGGGAGCGAAGATTACGAGTTACTATTGTTCATGGAATGGCTAGAATGACAACTTTGATCGCTTCCACCTACAAGGCATATCTAAGTGTTGGTCTTGGACCCTTTGATGTAGCTAGGAACTAAGTTGTTATAAATTTAGATTATGAACAGTAAAGTGAAGGCGATACTTCATACTGTGAAACCTACAAATTCAGGGTTGCTTTATATTGCAGTTTTTAACCAAGTTTAGAATACCACATATGGGAAGAGTTGGAGGAAGGTTTTTAATTCAAAAGTTGATGCCTTTGATGTTGAATTGGGTGTTAGGTGGAAATAGGTAAGTGACACATTTTTGTGCTATCTATAACTTTTCATCATGCATGCATGTGTTAGTGATATGAGTCAATGAATTAATTCCAAAAAGGATTGAAAGATGAAGAAACTGATAATAGTGAGAACATCAGTTCTCTATTTAATCTTGGTGGTGATTGATAATATTTTGAAATATTTATATAAATTAGCACAACTTTTTATGCTTTGAAATCATGAAGAATAATGCTACTTTTGCAGCTCTAAACTTGAAGGCAGACCAGTATGTTGCAGGCTCTCAGACAAAGTATGTTAGATTGATTTACTTAATGCACTTATGTTACTTGGAATGAGAGTTTGATTAGACTTTGTTGTGATGTAAATGCTAACAAGAGTTTGATTATTGATCAAGGCAAGTGACCAGCTACACACATGGTTTGAAGATGATGTTAATCTAATTGTGAAATTGAACAAATATGGTAAAAAATGATGAGTGTCAAGGAACCATTTTAATATTGAATTTGTAATGTTCTGCAAATTATATGAATTGGTATATGAAAAGTAGCGTTTATGATATAGGTATGAAACTATAGTTTTAGACATGTAGTTAAAAAAAATTACATGAGGTTATGGGTTAAGAGTTATGAAGTAAATTTTTTTGTTTAAGATTGAAGCATTGGCTTAAGTTTAACTGATATGTAGGTGTGCTGAAAAATTGGAAACGGTAAGCTCATTAGTTTGTCCTGAAAAAGCCTCAAGTCTATATTCTACTGACTAGATTGATTAGGTTGGAGATCATGTTATGAAGAAAATGGTTAAAGATCAATACTTTAATATGGATGATAAGAAATGGGCTGATATTCTTGAAGATCGGTGATTATATTTACAGCAAGTGTTATATTAAGAACTTTTTTCTTCATGCTGAAATCTACTGTTTCTAAATGTATAATAATATAGCTATTTCATCTTTTAGGAGGTTTCTGTGAAGAAAATGAAGTCTAACAAATACAAAGAGTTCTATGCAGAACTTAAAGCCTTATGCAAGATCCTTCATATTAACATTGTATGTAATAATTATCTTTGACATAATTATATAATGGACGTTCGTGTCTTCTGAGGCATATTTTTAATCTTCCTTCAGGTATACCATATTTGCCACTCATATGGAGAATATAGCGGAATAAGCAACAATCTATCCCAATGTGAAAATTCTCCACTTTCATGTCGAATTAAAAAACAACCATTTGGAGTTCAAGGTAGTATCTCTATGTTTTTTCTCTTGCATTGGATGACTATCTGCAAACTGATATTCTTCTTTGATTAGTTTCAACTTAAGGAAGGACCGAAACATATCCCTCATTATGGTCTTCTCTTAGCAGAAGTAGCAGGATTACCAACTTTCCTTTTTGAGACCGCCAGAATGACCACATTAAGGATTTCAAAAAAGGTGATTATAAACAATTGGAGACCATAATTTGTCTCAAGATATTAAGTGGATGATCTTCTATGGACTGATATTGTTATTTTTTTCTTTTATGTTTTTATTATAAACATAGTTTTTGACTAACAAGTGATTGTATATATAACCTTGCCAAAATTGCATATGGTGGAGGACTAAATTGCATGTCTATTAATAATTAGTTAGTTATATGTTGTTAGCTCAATAAGCTATCTAGAAATCATAACATTTGTATCTCATCTTAGTCAAATACGTCTTATATTTATGCATGTTTAATATTTCAGGGGTTGTATCATGGATACATTATATTCTTTGTTCAGTCAGCATTGATGATTACTGGTTCCAGAGGTATAAATATTGAATTGGGCTTATTTGCATTTCTTTCTTCAGTTAATTAACTTACGCTGCGGTTTTTCTTTTTAAACAGTCATCTACAGATGGCATCAAGTCGTGTACCCGACAATTAAAAATGCCCTGATGTTTGCAAATTTTTCCTAGACACTTTTGGTTCTAAGTTATTCCTGTGTTGGCTTCATGGTTTGCTCTCTCTCTCTCTCTCTCTCTCTCTCTCTCTCTCTCTCTCTCTCTCTCTCTCTCTCTATTTTTTACAAGTTTTCTATCTTTTTTTGTGGTGTGTTTGAATAGGTATTAAGTCTGCATTAAACTCTTGCCTCATATGGAAACATATATTTTACTGGAACCGTTCTACCTATTGTTATCATCCTTTTTGGTAAGGTGATCAAACCTGGAAGGCCTACCAGATCAAAAACTCGAAAGGAACAGTGAGGTTAACAGTGCAGTCGTTCTCTTTAGAGTTTTTGAAATCAAATTAAGTGGGAGAGAGGCTGGATCATGAGTTTTCACAGGTTCGGCTGTTGTTTTCAATGTATTTGTAACAGCTCCTATTGCCTTGAAAATGGTTGGGCAGTTTCACATTATTGGCTTTAGCATTGAATTGCATTTTTGTGGTTAGAAAGATCAATGTTGACAGGTTGATAAAAGTGATTATTGAGGAAATGTTAGGAACAGGTTGTTTTTCTGTGACTTTTGTGCTCTGTTGGCTCTGAATTCCAAAAAATAATTGCAAGCAGGTCTATTTTTAAAATTTTAGCTATACACAAAACGTCAGGAACTCTGATGTATGATTGATGACAAAGTCAATTTTTTCTGATCTAATCCTAAATGGTTCATGCTTTGGTAGTCAAAAAGTAAGGGGTAATGTTACAGAGAAATTTTTGGATAGAAACTGCCCATCATATATGCCTATACATGAATTTCAAATGCTTAATTCTTATTAATGTTAGGGAGTATTGCTTTCCGAAGAAATTCTCAATGTTATTTGCATGATTGTGTTGTTTTAAAATGTCTTCAAAATCTCTTATGTCTTAAGAGTGGATTAGATTTATTCTGAAAGTTTACTGTTCATGTCTAGAAAATTGATACATCAGGTTGATTTCATGGCAGAAAAATTGATCACATAGAAATATGGAAATATAGAGAACCAAATGAGTATAGTGCAGTGAATTGTGTTGGAGTTTTTTTTCCAAATTGGCAGAGTTTGGTTTGGTGCTATATCATAGATCACATAAAAATAAATTAGCAAAAAAAAAAGGGTGAATATAAAATAGATTCTGTCAATTTCATTGGATAGATTGTGAAAATGGAACACATGAAGCTATTAGAGGGAGCAGAAGCAGAAGCATACAAGAAATATGAAGCAGATATAAGTGAACTGGGATAATCGGTAATTTGCTCTTTTTTTCCTTGGAACAAAATTTTAAAAAGATACGTTATTCAACCCGTGCGAAGCACGGGTTTGTAACTAGTTATATACTAAATTACGTCAGAAGTCTTTTAACTTTGAGATTTGTAACATGTGAATTATTTAAGTTTGTATAAATTTTCAATTTAGTCATATTGTTAATAAAATGTTACAAAAAAAAATTATGTGGCAAAACATTGCCCCTAATAGGTTAAGATGATGTGTTTTGTGTGGCCGACGAGAAGAATCAACTATGCATTTGTTCCTTCATTGTGAGATCACTAGCTTGGTATGGCAAAAGGTAATGAGTTGGAAGGAAAATTCTTTTATCCCTCGTCCTAAAATGTTGATTCATTGGGATTGTTGGGGCATGGGGGGAAGGAACAAGAAGGTTCTTAAGGGATTATGACTTATTTGGCATACTACTATTTGGGTTGTATTGTAAGTTAGAAATAACAAAATCTTCAAGAATGAGGTTAGTGGAATAGAGGATATTCTAGAGAAGATCAAAGCGCTCTCTTGGAGATGGAGTCTAACTAGACTTGAGGGCCATCGATTTTGAGTAATGAGGCGAGGAGACTGCTGTCAAGTTTTTTGCTGTTATTTTGCTCTTGTGGAGACTGTGTTTCTAGGCTGCAGGGTGCTGTTATTTTGATGTTTCTGCAGTTTTGGTTGTTGTTTGCTGTTTGTTGTATGTTGTTTTCTGGCCTGCAGGGGTGCTGGTAGCAGTGGTTCTAGGGATTTTGGTGGTTTTAGGCCCTATTCTTTTTGGCTATCTGTTTTTTGAATTCTGCTCTTCTCCCAACACATTTTGCTCACGCCCAACTGAACCACCAAAAATACCCCTGTGTTACTTAACTAACGCAAGTGTTAAAATCTGCGCAACTTAAGTCACGCATCATGAGTTAAGTAACGCAGCGTGACTTAACTCACGCTACGTGATGTTTTAAAGACAGACAGAACCTCATTTCCTCATTTCTCATCTAAAATCTCAAAAAATTCTCTCAAATTACCCAAATCCAAAATTCCTTCAAGTTCAAATCAAACCACACTCCATTAACAAGTAAGTTTTGATAATTAAACACCATTAACTTTTTATGTTTATATGTTAGATTTTTTTCTCTTAAATTAGAAATTTTTCAGATTTAGGGTTTGTTTAAATTTTGGTTTTTTTGGCAAGAAATCATACAATGTTTACATGAAAATGACTTGTGTTGCTTAAATGTTTAGATGTTTGCATGTTTATGTT
>Ga0228711_1004440_pt1 | contig 21577 bp, 11 predicted proteins | sample MedpolnodulmetaG_2_FD_177996 | JGI IMG/M metagenome (GOLD analysis project Ga0228711, IMG submission 177996) | Root nodule microbial communities from Medicago polymorpha collected in Santa Monica, California, United States - brown nodules | ecosystem: Host-associated > Plants > Roots > Nodule...
TGTTCCATATCTCAAGAAAGCATTTGATGGTCTTCAACAACCTTTGATTGAATTTTTGGAAAAATACAACCCTGATTGTATCATATATGACTTTGCACCTTATTGGTTACCACCAATATTATCAAAGTTTGGCATCTTAAGCATTTATTTCTCAATTTTTAGTGCAATTGGTATGTCTTTTGGGGTGGAGTTCTTAGTTGGTAAGTCAAATGATGAGGACAATATTATTTCTAATGTCTACTTAGAACAAAATGAATCTGGAGTTACAGATATGTTTAGGGTCAAAGAAATCCTTTTTGGTGCTGATTTTATTGCTGCAAGAAGTTGCATGGAGGTTGAAGGTAAATATCTAGGATTAATTGAAATTCTATGCAACAAAAAAGTGATTCCAGTTGGATTATTGCCACCTTCACTACAATTCAATGAAGAAAAAAAAGATGAAAATTGGGATACAATCCTTAAATGGTTGGATAAACATGAAAAAAGGTCAGTGGTTTATGTTGCATTTGGAAGTGAAGTGGCATTAAGTTATGAAGAATTCACTGAGATAGCTAAAGGATTAGAACTATCTAATTTTCCTTTTCTTTGGATTGTGAAGAACCAAGTTAAAGATGATTGGCTTGTTGAGAACCAATCAAATAAGAAAGGATTGATTTTGACAAATTGGGCACCACAGTTGAGAATCTTATCACATGAGTCTATTGGGGGATTTTTCACTCATTGTGGTTGGAGTTCTGTGATAGAGAGTCTTCAAGTTGGATGTCCACTTATTATGTTACCTTTTCATAATGAGCAAGGTTTAGTTGCTAGACATATGGAAGAAAGAATGGTGGGGGTAAAGGTACAAAGAAATGATGAAAATGATGGGAAATTCACAAGGGATTCAGTGGCTAAGGCATTGGGATCAGTGATGGTAGGGGAGGAAGGAGAGAGTTATAGAAATAAAGCTGTAGAGATGAGCAAGATATTTGGAGACAAGGAGTTGCACCAAAAATATTTAGATGATTTTGTTGATTATATGGAGCTCCATATCCCTGCCACTAAGCATTAGCACTTAATATATTATTCCATCTTGTATTCATATTATCTAAGGTCTAGAATGATGTAACATAATAATAATCAAAGTGCATTGGAATTTGGAGATTCCTTTGCACTTAATTTCAGTCTTAAATATCAAAGCTGGGACAGACTCAGAGGCACAAAGGTTTGTTAGTTTGTGAGTTGATTGGCTGTGTTTAAAACAATATTGTTTTGTAATGATGCCTTAGAATAAACTTCTTTTGAATCTGCAATTCAAGCTTTTTGATTCAGTGTTTTCTATAGATTAAAAAGTTTGTGCAAATAGTAAGCTTTTTTTGTATTACCATAACTTCATGAGACATCACAGGGAAAGGGAATGATCTTTTCAATGCAATGGGTTCAATGTATGTTTATGTTAATGCAATGAGTTCAATGGATTAAAATTTTGTAGAACATAAATAAAAAGCAATCTTCCAATTAAAATTACATTATTTTATCCAGCACAATGGAGTGACACTTATTATAGCAAGAAGCCATGGCAGCCACATACAAGGATATGGTCCGGGCAGTGCCGCCACCACCACCAACAGAGTTCATTTTAATAAGTTTCAATGTTGTCGAGTAGAATTTATATTTTGTTATCGACTCTGCCTACTATATATCACAATTTGTTACTAATCCATGTTGTATATTTGAATTTGATTTTTTTTTAACATGATTTGAATTTGAATATTTTTTTAGCTTTCCTATTCATTTGGTTAGCTTTCTGTTAATAATTGGACTCTATATTATCTATACACTGCAGAGTTTACCATCAATTTGTTCCCTGCATATTTTCTTTACATGGTATCAGCCTAACTTCGTTCCTATTTTTTCCCACACCAATGGCTTCCCTTAACCAAGCCAGACCAAGTACTTGATTCTGCATCACCTTATAATTATCTTCATTCATCAGACCAGCCAGGCCAAGTACTTTTCACACAACCTCTCGGCTCTCAATGGAAATAACTACGCCATTTGAAGCTGAGCCATTACCATGCTACTTGAAGCCAAAAACAAACTTGGTTTTATTGATGGCAGCCTTCTTAAACCTGAACCTAACAATGCAAATTTCTATCATCGGGTCCGTTGTAACAGTATGGTCCAATCTTGGATCATAAATTCCACTATCATTTCCATAGCCAATTCCATCCTATGGATTAATAATGCTCGGGATATATGGTTTGACCTTACTCGGTTTACTCAAAAAAGATGCACCCCTTATCATATTTGAGGAATGCTAGCAACACACATTCTAACACACACTTTTCAACACACTCTCTTTGATTGGTTAAAATTCACATGGGTCCCACCAAATCATGTGGGTCCCATATAATTTTGGTGGGACTTATGCAAATTTTAACCAATCAAAGAGAGTGTTTTGAAAAGTGTGTGTTAGAATGTGTGTTGCTAGCATTTCTCTTATTATTTATACATGCTACTGAGGCACCTCTAATTCGCAAAATAATAAATGGCGTTAAATTGAAATGATACCGGACTTATCTCCCTGTGCAATATAGAATGACCTCTCTTCAATATTCAATTTATGCTTTTTTATTCAGTGCTTTCTATAGTGTTAATGCCTTATAATTTCAATGGGGAAGTTAAATACAAAATAGATAGAATAGGGTCATGAAGGATTTAGGCTTTGATATTTATCAACTTTACATTGACACAAGATTTATTTACTTTTTAAGGTACAATGACACAAGATTAGGTGCAACACCTTATCACATTACAAGCTGCATTATATTCAGAAAATATGAATGCATTATCTCAAAAATACAAGCCTTATGTTAAGTCAAACCAAGCAAGGAACAATCCTAAGCTTGGAACGTTTACTTACATCATCTATAGTTTTTTTGAAGAGGTAGATCATCTATAGTTAATTTGTGGTGATGGGAAAACACGTTTACTGATCCATTGTAAGGGTCTCAATAATATCGCCCTTTTCTTGCGCCAGAACCAAATAGCAGCATTGTATTGTTCATTTCGAACTTTTCGTGTGGCTGCCTTCCAATCAAATTTTTCCATTTCATTACGTGCAGCTTTTCCTATGGTTTCTCTCAACTCTTTGTCGAACAAAAGGGGTTTCAATTTACTCAAGCAGTCTTCAAGATCACCTGGATTATAGAGATAGCCGGTTTTACCTTCTTGATCCGCGGGAATTATATCTGGAATGCCTCCGGCGCGTGCTGCCACCACAGGTATCCCCGAAGACATGGCCTCCAAAACAACAAAGCCAAGTGTTTCTGACTCTGAAGGCATGATAAATACATCTCCACTAGCATATGCTTGAGAGAGTACTTCCCCTCCTAACATTCCTGTGAAGACTGCAGGCATACCTTCAAACATTTTCTCTAGCTCCTCCCTGGTAGTTAAAGAACTCATCATACTACTAAAAGTTGCCAGAGTGATCATAATTAACAATTTGTATTATCTAGAGAGGGATGAAGATGATATATATAAAGATAAAACATTGAGAATGAGATGTGGACTGAAATCGCTAGACAGAGGCGAAGTCTCCTCCAAATCCTCAAAAGAAAGAGAATAAGGGTATGATTGGATAACCAACTCAATTAAGCGGTTACCGGATAAACACTTATCATATAATAAGTTCTTATATATATAAAGTATAACCTATAAAGTATAATCAAAGAAAAAATCTAGTCAAACTGTTTTCAGATAACCTATAAAGTATAATCTGTGTTCAAAAGCTCTTTGGAGACCTTATTCAAATTAGTTTAAAAGAACTTATAAGCATATCATACGTTAGGTTGTTTCCGTAAGTTCACCTAAACACTCATAATTGTTGATGCTAATAAATAAACCCAAATAAACTGTTCATAAGTCAATTTAAACGCGTTCTAAAGATGAAACGAGAAAATCCATTTCATGATGGAGGTTAGCCATTATATGATTTGAGATGGAAGAGGCAAGAATAAAAAAGTACATTCATAGAAATCCATTAGTTAAAAGCTGTCATACACAACTGGAACAGATATAAAAGTAGCGAAATGTCATAATAAGTCACCTGTACGGTCCATCTCCGATGAAAGCAACTCGAGCTTCAGGAAGCTTATCCATGACCCTGCAAAACCATTTGGTTCAGGTGTCAAACAAAGTGTACAGATATTTAAATTCCTATGAGAGATATATTATTTTGCATGGTAAGAAATATCAGAGAAAGTTAAGCAAATTGCAAGATAAAGTTTGCTCTACCCTTTGATAAAACCTAAACTCTTTTCAACTCCAAGCCGTCCAACATGAACTATCAAGGGTTTCTCAGGTTCACCGTTACTGTAAGAATAAGATGAAAACTGATCATTACAAAAACTTCTAAATAACGAAAAAAATGACAAAAGGTTCAAACCTTAGTCTTAATCGCATTTCATGTGAACGGAATCGTGGATGGAAACTTTCAGAATCAACACCTTTGTTCCAAAGACGAATCTTGTTAGCTGGATATCAACAAAAGAAAGAAGTTAGACCACCAACTTTGCTGCATTGACAAAGGCATGCCGAGAAATGCTTATATTTAAACTATGTTATCAACTAAGCATAGATAAAACGACTAGATAAGAGGATTCTATGTTCACCTGCTGTTACTCTAGCCGCTTGAAGATCCCTCCCGATGGCAACAGATGGCACCAGAGTCAGGTCAGCTGCTCTGTGAAGAAATTCTACATGAAACACCAAAATTTATGATATGCTCACAAATATTCAAGACCATATAGGAAAAAAGTAAAAGCAAGAAAGTATACGTACTTATGACCAACCACATCGGTTTCACCAGCCAACTGAAGGTATATCTTGGAATGTATCTGGAGACAATAAGATTAAAAATAAGCTGTTAGAACAGCAACCTGGTTCAAAAGTAAAAAGATACGAAAAACACAAATAGAGAAAACATGATATTTGATCACGGAGTTCGGCCAAGTGTGTCTACGTCTCCGACTGCAGAGAAGCCGCATCACCTTTCTATTAATCAACCCTAGGGTTTATAAAGTACAACTTTTGTTTAAATACTACGGTCCATATCAAACACTTCCAACATAAGCAGTACATAATTTAATATAGACCAGATCAGACATCATATTGTTGTCTTAGAACAATCATATATGTAAGAACCGTGTTATCTAAAGTGGTAAACATATTCAGAAAATGTGAAATCAGACTGAAACTTACACTGGTACATGGGTATGATAGGACATGACAATTGGAACAGACAATAGTTTTGCAATGATAAGAGCACCAAAAACCTGAAAATAAGGTAGTATCAGACATGAAATGTGACAAATAAGTCTTCACAACAACCTTACGCTTATTAACACCAAAATTTAATAAATAAGGAGATATAAGAATTGCAGACCAACCATTATGCCTGGTGATGATGCATGTATTATGTCAGGCTTGAACCGAGCTACCTCTGAAATTATTCTTGGACTAAGTGCCAAAGAGAGGGGTACGTTCTGATACCAAGGGAGGGGAAAGCTGAATTTCCAATTTGTGTTTGGGAAATGAAAAGTATTAGGTAAAATATGGTACTGATAGTTGTTCAAAAATATGGGACATATAATGAAGAGATATGTGCTAAGCAATTAATAGAGATCAGTGTTAGCAACCTCCAAGATCCTATTAATTTGGCTCCATAAAATTCTTGGGGCACTCCTTTATGCGTTGTCACAACCATCACCTATAAGAGGCAAATAAAACAAGTGTTTAGTATGCAATGTAAAAGAAAATCAACATGTTCGCACCTGGATGCAAAAAAGGTAGAAAAGTTACCTCATCTCCCATTTCTCGAAGGCATTTGATAAAATTCTGAAACCGGTTTTTGTATCCTGATACATATCTGCAAAATAGATATCGCCGAGAACAAATTTTCTGTTAAGCATGAAAATACATATAATTTTTATTGCACATCTAACATAAAGCATCTTTCGAAGATTGCCATACGAGTTACACCAATTTTAGTTCGACCTCAATCGGATTGCAATGCAGACAGAATCTAGAACAAGATGAGTAAGATACAAACTTTAGTTTCGAGAAGTGATAACTTATGTTGTTTTCATCACTGAAATATGTGTACAAAATACAAATTAATCGAATGTGTCAACTTCAGATCCATCGTTCGGTTTTACAAATCCACCGTTCGGGGAAGTAGGTAACAAATGGCACTTAGTGCTACTACTATGCAGTTAACAAACCATGACTGCAATTTCATTACATGATATAAAATGCAGTAAAGAAAAGGATGAATTTGGAATCTAGGACGGAGTTGTGTGAAGCAGCTGACACATTCGGAGATTACCAGTTGCAGGACCAAAGCAACACATATTGCCACTTTCAAAGACCGAAATGTATAATTCCTATTATCTCATAATATCTACACTCTACAACTATTTAAGCTCACTTTCCAAACATTAATTCTATCTTTTGATTATATATTCATGTGCATAAAAAATAACATTAATTCTGCTACAATTTCAAAGACACTACACCACTGGTTATAGTGTTGACTTCGATGGACACTATGTAAAATGAAGAGTAAATCCAAAACAAAAAGGGTACTCAGTACTCACGCAAATGGAGAAGGCTCAACAAAGAGAGCAATTCGACGAGGCCTTGAATTCCTCTCATTTTCTGAGTCAACCGAAGTAGAAGAAGAAGAAGAAGAAGGACCCTCTTCCTTATCTTCTTCTTCATCATGAGAATCAAATTCTGCTTTATCCATGTTAGTAGCTTCAAGCACAAAACTTTTTCTACAATTCACAGTTTTCGACCCTTGAAAAGAGCACAACCGTGGTTTTCTACAAGAAATATTAATGGGTTTTGCTTGTAATGGTGAAAAACGTTGAAATCTAAGGGATACAATAGAAGGGTATGATGATGAAGTAGAAAGGTTTATAGAGAGTGAAGAAGCATTCATATTCATAAGAATCGTGAAAAATGAAGGAACAAGTTTTGGAATTTGTATAGAATCAATTCGATTATGGAGAAAGAATCCAAGGAAGTTGGAATGGGTACTGTGAATGAATGAATGGAAGGTGTTTGAGTTTATTCCGTTGTTGTTATTATTACAAACAAACAATACACTTCTTATTATTGGGGAAGAATTGTTTTGGCATATTCCTTTTGGTGGAGTTTGATTAAGATTACGAAATCATGCATTGCCCATTCAAGAACGACATAGTATGATATTAGAATTATTTTGTAAAAAAAATAAAAAAAAAACATTTTGATCCTTAAATGTGTCTCGTACCGTAGCGTGTAACCACAATAGTTATTGAATATACCACAATTCTAAAATAGTCACATATCGTGCATTTCGTTAATCAAAATAGTCTATGACGTTAAATTAGTTATTCAATGCAAACATTAACACTTCATATCAGAATTGATATGACAATAAGTAAATACTTATATGGATTGATATGATAATATGTAAATATATTGAAGAACTAATAAGATAATATTAACAAAATATTTTAATGTAAGGACTATTTTGGCTAACATAGAACACAATTAAGAACTATTTAAAAATTTTGATATATCGAAATACTATTATGACTACTTGTTACACATTTAGAGATTAAAATCACTATTACTAAAATGAAAATATGATAAAAATCACTATCATCAAAACATTACCAATGAAAGATTACCTATCATAAATCAATCACCATGGAGACATGAAGTCATGTTTAAGGCATACAATCAAGTCTATGTTTCACACATAACAGAAAAAATACGCTATTGTAAACATAATGGGTTGAACAAACAGAATTGTTGTAGCAAAATTCTTGGAAATAGACATACATTGAAGCTAAGTTGAAACAATTATCATACATGGAATTATTTGATCAAAATTGTAATCATATCTTAACAAGAACATGTTATACATATAACTGAAACAAGGATTAAACACAACACATCAACCGAAAAACACAAGAAATATCGTAGTATTTAAAACAAGCTCACCAAGATATATAAAGGTTTAGATATTACATGTATGCAGACTTATTGAGAAACTAATTATAAGTTCGATAGGAATAATTCATTATATGTTCTACATTTGTTGACCTTCCATAAATAACTAACCATGTTTGGTGCATCTTCTAAGTTGTTATGCTACTTAAACTAATCATCACAACAATGTACCACTTTGTCACTTGAAAGGCGTTGATGCATCCAAACACATCTACAAAACAAGTAAGTAGGTTTTATAGGTCCCTAACTTTCATCGGATCCTAAAAATAATGTTAGCAGCAAGAGTGTTTCACTTGATGCTCACATCATAATGCCCTTAGGAACATGAAACATCATAAAATGGCATTTTGATATGATGTGTCCTCTTTTGTAACAATAATGACATATTATGTGAGGAGACTGTGTTTAGATGTGATTTTTCTCATGAAAACTATACTTTTTGTAAGGTCTATTTAAAGGCTTATTATAGTTTTTAGGATCAACAACAAATTCCACATTTCTCTTTGAAGATTGTTCTAATATAGCCTTGAGAGTTTGAATCTCATTTTGTCAAACAAAACAATCTTCACAACTAACATAATTCATTTAAGAAGCAAAGTTTGAGCTTTAACACGAACAATAAGTGGATCTAAATAAGCAGTTTTTGTTGTGTGCAAGTGTGACTTATATGTCCCACATCGGATAAAAAAATAAACGTTGAACACCTTATATGACCCGTGTCACTGGGGGGAGCGCGGGGGACCGTCCACATCGAGGCTAGAGCAACCGCACAAGCAAGAGAAACGCCACACTCTTACCCAAAACCTTAAGGCAATGGGTTTATGGGTCCTCTTAATTATAAGGTGTTCAACCTTTACTCTTTTATCCGATGTGGGACATATAACTCACACTTCTACACAACACTCCCCCTCAAGTGTGAGTCCATCAATTCATCATGCTCCCCCTCAAGCGGAAGCTCTTACTTGCTTGTATCGCCGTTGCTGGTTTCTCCGCGGCCGACCGACACCTACTTGTACCGTCGTTGCTGCTCTCTGCGCAAACGGACCGGCCGCCTACCTCGGTCGTACCCTTCGTCGAACGGAGCTCTGATACCAGTGTTGGGTCACGAGGGGAGCGCGGGGGACCGTCCACATCGAGGCTAGAACAACCATATAAGCAAGAGAGACGCCACACTCTTACCCAAAACCTTAAGGCAATTGGTTTATGGGTCCTCTTACTTATAAGGTGTTCAACCTTTACTCTTTTATCTGATGTGGGACATATAACTCACACTTGTACACAACAGTGGTATAGCAGAGCCTGGTTTGTTCATTGTTGTTAGAGAATTCGTGAAGAATGGTAACTCATAACAACAATATTCCTACACATCTACCCGTCTTTGAAGGCAAGAACTTTGATCAATGGATCGTGAAGATGAAGGTGATCTTCAGGTTCCAAGATGTACTTGAAGTTGTGAATGAAGGCATACCAGCACTAGCAGCGAATGTAACTGATGTACAACAAGCAGCACATAAAGAGTTGAAGAAAAAAGATGGTAAAGCTATGTTCTTGATGTATCAGAGTGTAAGCAATGAGATCTTTGAGAAGATCATGCATTATGAAAGTGCAAAGGAGACATGGGATGCACTGGAGAAATTGTATGTTGGGGACGGTAAACTGAAGAAAGTGAGGCTTCAAGCTTTGAGAAGACAGTATGAAGTATTGACAATGGAAGAAGATGAAACAGTTAGTCAATACTTTGATAAAGTAATCAATCTTACAAATCAGATGAAAAGGAATGGTGAAACTGTCACTGATGTAATGAAGGTTGAAAAGGTTCTCAGAACCTTAACATCAAGATTTAATCACATTGTGGTGGCTTTGGAAGAATCTAAGGACGATACAGTGCCGACCTGTTGCGGAGAAACTAGTAACGATGATACAAGCAAGTAAGAGCTTTGAAGACAAGAACTTTGATCAATGGATCGTGAAGATGAAGGTGATCTTCAGGTTCCAAGATGTACTTGAAGTTGTGAATGAAGGCATACCAGCACTAGCAACGAATGTAACTGATGTACAACAAGCAGCACATAAAGAGTTGAAGAAAAAAGATGGTAAAGCTATGTTCTTGATGTATCAGAGTGTAAGCAATGAGATCTTTGAGAAGATCATGCATTATGAAAGTGCAAAGGAGACATGGGATGCACTGGAGAAATTGTATGTTGGGGACGGTAAACTGAAGAAAGTGAGGCTTCAAGCTTTGAGAAGACAGTATGAAGTATTGACAATGGAAGAAGATGAAACAGTTAGTCAATACTTTGATAAAGTAATCAATCTTACAAATCAGATGAAAAGGAATGGTGAAACTGTCACTGATGTAATGAAGGTTGAAAAGGTTCTCAGAACCTTAACATCAAGATTTAATCACATTGTAGTGGCTTTGGAAGAATCTAAGGACGATACAGTGTCGACCCGTTGCGGAGAAACCAGTAACGATGATACAAGCAAGTAAGAGCTTCCGCTCGAGGGAGGAGCATGATGAATTGATGGACTCACACTTGAGGGGGAGTGTTGTGTGCAAGTGTGAGTGATATGTCCCACATCGGATAAAAAAATAAAGGTTGAACACCTTATAAGTAAGAGGACTCATAAACTCATTGTCTTAAGGTTTTGGGTAAGAGTGTGGCGTCTCTCTTGCTTGTGCCGCTCCCCTCAATGATCCAACAGTTTTAAGAGTGCTTATTTTATTTTGCAATTCTAAAATTTTTGCAATAGGTGGATCTAAATAAGCCAAAATTTTATTCCCTTTCTTTTTGATACTTAGACAATCTGACTTGTAGTGCCCTATTTTTTCACATTCAAAATATAAGCCTGAAGAATTTTCTCTTTACCTCCTTCTTTCTTATTGTTTGTTTGCTTACAGTAGTTGATGAAATTTTTGCTAGAGTGCTTTAAACCATTGCGCTTAATGTACTTATTGTACCTTCTTACAAACAACCACATTTCCTTATCATCCGTGTCACTATGCTCATTTGAGTTTATATCACTTTACTCTTGAACCATGGACTTTGAAGAAGAAGCCTTTAGAGAAATTGACTTCTTGTCCTTGTGTTTCTCCTTACCCTTTTATTTCTTCTTAAGCTTGCTTTCATACTTATCAAGTGTCATGAGCTCTTTCTCATGTTCTTCCAATTTTTAAAACAAAGATGTGATGTCTAAAGTTGTAAGATCATTAACTTTCTTGATAGGGTCATTTTGGGATGTCATTCCCTTGTACGACATATCAAAATTTTCATAATAGCAATTTCACTAGCAACCGGTATGTCCAATACATTCAATCTATTTATTAAATGAGTAAACCTTATTTGCATATCCACGATTGTTTCCCCATGCTTCATGTGAAAGTGCTCTAAATCTTAATTTAAAGTATTGACTCTAGCTTGTTTCACTTTGTGTTGTTTCCTTATGAGCAACTTGCTAAGCGTCCCACATAGTGTTAGCTATCGTACGTTGGAAATGAAATAATATTTATCAACCCCATCGAGGATATCAAAATATTTCTCACTTTCCAATCATATGAAAATTTATTTTCTTTTGCCTCGGTCCATCTAGCTTTCGTTTTAGGTACTAGAACACCTTTCATAATATTTCTTAGTAAATTAATAAGCATTTGAAGAAAATTTAGAGATCAATTAGAGGAGTTGTTCATGGTTTGAGGAAGATTTTGTTTTGTTTTCATGATTCGAGTCATTGTAATCCATTTTCTTTCATAATCATGCAACTTCATAAGTGTTTTGAGTCTTTTTATTGATAAATCATGTAATTCAGAAAAGCAAGACATCACGGGGAGGATTGTGGAAGTTGAAGAGTGAAGATCAATGACACTTGTAAGGTTTTAAAATACAATAAAAGTTGGGGGAAATTCATCTGAAGTCCCAAGACAATTCAAGTAAGAAGATCACTCGAAGAAGGATGAAAAAGTGAAAAATTTGCCCCTCGAGGGCCGTAAAAAAAATTCAAGTGCAAGATACATTGCAGCTCGCCTTAGTGCTACTGCCTAAAGCACCTCCGACGCATTGTGCACGGAAAAATTGTACTTTCAGCTTGTTTTCCAAAATGGATCGGAAGAAAGCGCCCAGAAATCTCATGTAAACCTAAATAGAAAGATGTCTATAAATAGAGACTCTTACACACAATAATATTAATTCAGAAATTTGGCGGTACAAGGAAGGGTCAAGCATCTGGAGCATCAAAAAGGGTTTCTTCCTCCCAATAGAGTATGTTTTTCTTTTATTTTATAATGGTGTCAATTACCAAGGTAAATAAAACTATATGATTAGAGTTCTACGATTAACCTCTATTTATTTGTTAGATTCGATTAATGCAAGTCTTTATTCAATTATGATCATAGTCTTATTTAATTTTCACTCTTTCTGATCGTTATAATGCTATTTAACCAGCTGTTGACATGACCCATATGTTATAGTATAAGACTAACTATCTTACTGTCTCTCGAACAAGAACTTTGAAAATTGTTTAATCATCTTTAATCACTTTATTGAATGCTATGTTATGATTCATCTTTAGAGAAAGTCAAAAGTATGACCCTTGTTTAGGCATAAATACTAGAACATCCCACTGATTCATCATAATTTCATATCAGAACCATCATTTATCAAGGTTAGGTCATAACAAACTTATAAACATTTATTGATCCAAAAAAAAGATAGAGGGCATTCAAGAAAATTATAATTGTCGTTAAACATCTGAATAAACCCAAGCATAATCCCATATTGTGCAATCAATCAAACTTAAAACCCATAAACTCCTTTTATTGCTCTTAATCAAATAAGTTTAGCAAATTGCTTAGTTGAACAACAATCTATGTGAAGACAATAACTTATGACTTTATTACTTGTTACAGTTTGGCGTATTTGCTAATTGGTCAACCACTCATTATATATGTGATATTCTCAAACATCTCGACGTCTTCTATGTGTCTCACCATAGTTTCTATGAAGCTAACCAGTTTGTTAACGCTTTCGCAAAGTATGATCTTATATATTTTATCTAGATTTGACTTTTGATGTAATTCTTGTTTTTACCTCCTTATATCTCGCAAGTACGCAGTGTTATTGTCGTAATAAAATATTGATCCCCATGGACTTGTGATCATCAAGGTAAGCCTTTTTCTCCCTAATATGCAAATTTGAAGTAAAATGTTTTTGTATCTTTTAAATAGGAATGCAAGATGATTAAAAGCAACAATAATATTTGTTTTTGAAATATACTATGTTAAAAAAGTCTCAAAATCATTGGATTTGATCCGTATGACGAACAAACCAAATCCTATTTCTTTCCTTTGCCTCAGAAATATATGTCTAAGGATGAGGTATTCTCTATTGTATTGTTTACTCTATCTCTAGTAATATAAACAAGTATCTCACACAAAATCTTATTCTCATGGAGTTTCATGTTAACTTGACCCATTAAACAGAATACCCATTTTTGCATCCCAAAAATTCTTAGTCTATTATCATGCTTCAAACCTTGTTTCTACCTTTATATTTCTAGCAATCTTCTTTCATTTTCATTTATCTAAAAATTGTCTAAGATTTTGATAAAAGCTTAAAGTTAGATCAGGTGAATGCATTTCCTAATCAAAAGAGAGAAATAGAATCATATAAAACTACTTTCCATGACCCCAAGACATAAGGGGACTACTCAAACTTGATGGCGAAGATCATAAATAAATATAATAAAATTAAGAAAATAAAAGAGAAAAACAATATTATAACAAAATGAAAATGTACAAGTGTTCTTAGTGGTAAGTGGTGCAAACCAAGGAGAACCTAAACTTATTTATTTATAGGCTAAGAGCTACTGCATTTGTGCATAAAATCATCCATTCAGGTCAACAAAGAAAAACCAACAAAATTGAATTCACCAAGTAGTTAAGGCAATAGCCTCTCATTAAAGGCGGTAACAACTTCTGTTTTTAAGAAGATTGATCCCTTGCTTCTCCATCATTATGTTACGGTTATGGATCTTGAATGCATGTTTTCTGAAGTGTATCTGAATAATTTTCCATTCTTTGATCATTAAAAATGGTCTTGAATGCCATATGAGTGCCCTAAGTCATGGCTTGGTCTACAAGCCTCGGTTCTTTGGGTGATTTTGGTCTATTTTGCACCATTGCTTCACACACCCTTCACTTTACCTATTTATTCGATAACAAAGCAAAATGTAGTAAAGTACAAATAAAACTTAAATAAAAATATAACTTAATTTAATAAACAAAACTGTAATAAAAAATACTATAAATTATGGTGTTATCATCTCCTTAGTCATGTTGACAGATAGGAGCGTTTATTTATCACGATTTGATGTTGTAAAAAAAATTACACAGTCATTGCTTTGAAGTTAATCTCAATGTTTAAATGGATTTCATTTAAGGGTTAAAACAGTTAATCTCAATATTCACATGACATCGTATACATTATTATGTAACCAAAAAAATATATACAATATTAAATGTTGTTTACAATGAAAATTCATATAGAAAGGAGAAGAGGATAAAGAGAAAGGAGGTCAAGGCTCCAATAATGCGACTAGCTAGCAAAAGAGCATGAGACAAATGTCATGTTTCTTGTTTTTCTACGAAATTCAAAAATCTCCAAGAAACATATAAAAAGTTGTGGTAAACTTACATTTAGTGAGATCAATGGTCCAATTAACATCAAAGTAGATATATAACTCCAAGGAAGAAGATGAGGTTAAAAGAAGACTCTGAAATTGAGTGTCTCGGAGATAATGAAATGTGAACAACATTTATCCAATATATTGTACTCCCTCCGTTCCTATATTTAAGTTCCGTTCCTATATTTAAGCTCTCATTTGACTTTATTTTTGTCTCTAAATGTAAACCCCTTTTCAAATTACTAGATGCATTTATTAATTTTTTCCTAAACATACTCCTACTTAATACTACTAACTTGTCTTGAAATATGAAAAGTCAAATTTAATACACATACAAACAAAGGATAATTTAGTAATATTAATACACAAAACAGACGCATTAATTACACTGACAACATTTCTTAAGAAATGTGAAAAAGACAATGGGTGCCTATGTTAAGGGACGGAGGGAGTATTAGAAAAAAAAAACAATATATAGCATGAGTTTTGCTAACGAGTGTCATAATGGTACTCTTTAAGGATTCCTAATTAAAACACTATTCATTAAAAAAATTCTAATATTTTAATTTATGATGTATTGAATGCACAAATTTTCATAAAAACTTATTAACTAGATTCCTAATACTTAAGACACTTGTTAGCATTTCCTTCTATGTATTTATTTAATTTTTTTTTCCAATTTCTCAAGAATGCATCAACCATTCTAACAGTAAGCCCACTATTCAAGAATAAGGCCCAAAAGAAGAGAAGGCCCAATAAGTTAAATCTATGAAAAAATTGGAAAGTTGTTGTTCTCACATCCATAGTTTCTTAGAAACACATGAAAATAGCCAAAAAACCCTCTGTCGGTAGTTAACTACCGCCGACTTCAAAGTAGAAAACCGACAATAGTTAACTACCGTTGAATTTTTTGGTCATTTCCATGTGTTTCTAAGAAACTATGGATGTGAGAACTGCAACACTCAAAAAGTTGTGATTAATCAGAAAAGAATATGGTTAAACGAACTACTTTGTTTAACATGCACAAATAAAATTGTCTTACACGATGCATATGTGCTTTTCACCATTTGATCAATAAATTACATCATATCTCATTTAATTTAATGGATAGATTTATTGATGTAATAATAAAAACTAAATTATGTATAACACAAGATTTTGTTTCACTTGTGTAATCATAAAATTGGTCTAAACAAATTAGTACATGATATTCACACGCCAACTAAACATTCAAACCGATTCCCTCTTCATTTCTTTTACATATTCTCTTGCTGCACAAGATACTAACAAATAGGGGCCAGTCTTTGATATCTCGATTTCTGATTTTCAGAAAACAGAACCAAATGGGTAACAAAAGCATGACATGGCCCTGCAAAATTCCACCTAAAAAGCAACGTAGTGTTAACAAGTTCCCTCTCACTGCCTTGTCTATCTGTTATGTTACTACCTTTTTTCTACAAACAAAACTGCTTCACTCTTTGTCCCTTTGTCAAGTCTTCACTCATCCACCACTTTGTCTTTTGACCAAACCCTTTATTTTTTCTTTCTTGGTGTCTGAGAAATTCTCACACAATTTTCTTTCTGTTCATTTTTTGTCTCAAGTCTAATTCTTAATCAACCACCACAATTATGAATGTCTAAATTGTGATTGCATTAACTATTGTGACTGTGTTTCAATTGCAGAATTTAAAAAAAAAATTGTTAAGTTGCAGTTTAGACTATGGTCATAATGATTTGAACCACCTATACCATCATTAATGGAAACATTTAATTTTACATTAGTCATATATGTGCATATCTCATGTATGCTTAGAAATTGTACATGCCATGAAGGTCTTACTGGTAAGATTATTCTTACATGGTCAGAAGACCACATATACGTTTTTTAGGGAAGACCACATATACGTTCTTAAGGCACACTGAAAAGTTGTTAATTCTACCTTTTAAACAATTAATTATTTCAAAAATAATAAAAATATTAATTGTAAATTTTGTTTTTATGTGAGTGTCTAAAACTTGTGTCCATAGTGTTGTGAAAATAGAAGACTTACTCCTTACTAGATAGAGTGACTTGATTTTAGGTCAGATTAAGTTTTAGATTGGTTTAAAATCCCATAACCACTAGTAAGATTAATCCTACCTAACACTCCTTGCGTTTATTTTACCAATTAGGATCATGATTTTAAATTGCGGCTGTGCTAGTGGTTGCGATTACACTACGAACCTTTATAATGCGGTAAAATGAGTGCAAGATTAACTCAAAATTTAATTTTGTTTAACACAAACAATTGTTAATCTATGAATAATGAAAACATAGTAGTTCATATAAACTGTCACACTAGCATACTTAAGAGGAAAAAAAAGACATTGGATAATTAATTTTAATTCTAGTATATCCTTTTTCAATATTCACTTTGTAGCTTTTTGTCCTTATATATACTCTTGCCATCCAACTATCCTCTCTAACAAACATTCCAACTCTCCCTCTTCAAACCTATCTCCCCTTTCCAGATTCTGCTTCTCTTTCCCTTCACAAACCAAACACAAAAACTAAAACAACACTTTTTTTTCCAAATTAGAATTCTCCTATAGTTCTTCAAAATGTCCATTAAAAGCAAAAGGGTATGCTTTAGTCCTAATGTCAATGACATACCAACAATTTTTCTCAAGAAGAGGGAAATTGAAAGTGGTAATTTCAAATTAACCAAAGAGCAATCAAGATTGTCATCACCTTTGAAATACCTAGTGCAGCTAGGAACAAAAGTGGCAAGTTCTATAAGAAGTGTTTCTATGAAAAGAAGATCCTCTAGGAAGGTTTCTTCTTCATCTACTTTGGTAAGGTCGCGATCGGTATCAGACCTCACCGATTCACATCGAGCTGAAACTGTTGAAGATTGCATTGAGTTCTTACATTCTTCTTCATCTAGGGAGAGACCAAGTTTCAGTTGAGTTGAATTGAATTCTCTTGAGTTTTGTATAAGGTTGCCTCTTGCTTGATATTTTAAGATGTATCTTAAGAGAAAAAGAGTATGATTCAATTTTATTAATTTCAATTAACATGTTTAATTCAGGAGTAATGAAAAATATGTTGATTAATTTTGCTTTTTGGATAGAAAAATGTTAGTGCGTTATGTAAGTTTTATGGGTCTAAAACGTGGACCTCCTAGTTAGTTCTCGTTCGGTGTCCCTCACCTCATGAATCGAGGCGAGGGACAAACAAGTTCATCACATTGTACTCTGCTACTTTGATGTTTGAGTAGAGATTTTCATATGAATACCGGCTTAATATACATCTTATGGTTTGAGTTGCATATTGTATTGTTGCATTCAATATAATACATTGTTTGTACTGAATTAATTAGTGCACTAATGTTTTTTTGCTAATTTTTGACTGAAAAATGATAGTCACAAACAACCTCACAAATTTTGTTATGATACGTCAATTGTGAGATAAAGTTTCACATTAAATGAAATAGTTGAATTTGAACAACATATAAATGAGATGATCGATATACTTAATTTATCAAGGTTTTGATGAAAATATGGTGTCCAACCTCACTAGAGTAATTGCTCTTAGTACAACCAATAAGACTTTCCATCATGGCCTAACAAATTTGAAATTAGCTGGCTCAAGATACTTTCAAAATGAAATATTCTTAATCTTAATCTTATGTTGTATAAGTGAACTACTTAAGCCGCCAATATTTGTAAAGAACATAAGGATGAATTTTTTCTACTCAAGTTGCTGAAGATTCTTGCTATATAATATATACATTATAAAAATGAAATAAAAATATGATCTCAAACACACTATATGCTCTTTTCTATTATTTGATTTGATATAATATGACCCATGAATTTTGATTAACAATAAAAAGGAAAATGTTTTGAAAAATGTGTGCCACAACTCACAAGAATGAATTGCTAATATTATTCATCAAATATCAAATATTCTATATCTATATGAAATGACACCCAATGGGTAATACAGTCAGGAGCAATATTAAATCTCGTGATATCTATAGGCCTCTTCTATTGTGTCCAACAGTTAAAAAGCAACTGTCAACTGTATCCTGCAAATCAGGGAATATCCTTGTTGATATCAGCTTTACAATAGCCCCTTTGACCATTGCATCACAAAGGCTACCTGAATTTCCTATTGTACAATACCTAATTTTGGTAGACAGAAAACTATAGTTCTAAAAATGTAGAATTGATGATACCTTTAGAACCAATTTGAAATATATATTACAATTTCTTTTTTACATGTCAAGTCAATTACTTATATTTAAAATCACATTTTTCACGATTTTTTTGGTTAAGATCGACCAATTTAATATTTGATATGTCACCATTGTGTTGCACCACTTCATCTCCATTCTAGTTGGTTTTTTAATTAGTTACTTAAATTAATGTATAGATTTAAATTGATGTAATTAATGAATTGTTAAGGGTAAGCTTGTCTATAAAAAGATCTAACCAAACATAGTTATTAATTGTAGTTAACTTTGGAGTAAAATATTTTTACACTATCATCCAATAAAAAAACCATTAATTCTCTACCTATGTCATACATAAAATTTCAAAACGTCTCTTTAATTTTATTTGATGGAATACAAAGATGTTCATTGAGGGTAAGTGTAAAATTATTTTACATTGTCATTGGAGCTTTCATAATCTCTATTCTTTTTAACTGAAATTTCTCTCCATCTTTCTCTATTACTAATTATTTAAAAAGGTAAATCATGTGCTTTTTTTATTGTATTAAATTTTATATTGATTTATCTAACTTGTAAAGGGAGTGACACTCTTTATATAATTGAGTTTTTCCATATACACTACTTATAAACTCTAATTAGACCTCATTTCTATTTCTATTAATGTGGAACTTGAATTTTTTCAATAAACAAAATTACTGTGCCATCTTAATTTTATCCTATCCCCACTTTGATACCGTATTATATCTCCGATTCTTTATTTTATCTTCAATTTCAAACCCCATAAAAAGTGAACAAAAGAATTGACCCAACGATTGTTTCCTCATCACACAACATATCTATTTTGTCCCTTTCTTTTCTTTTTGTTTTTATTTTTGTTTTACATTACTTTTGTTGAAAGAATTTAACTAAAGCATCATCAGTAACATCACTATCAAGAATCAACGTACCCTTGAAAAATCGTGTAACAGTTATAAGCTTGGATATTGTTATATGAAAATATTCACATGATGGTACGTACAAGAAGAAAAGAATATTTAAAGTTCACACGTATGTTAATAATTAATAATTTATTAGTCCACTAATCATATCAATGAGAATAAAACAAAAATTCCTTAAGGCATTATGAATAAACAGTGCATGGCATGATCAATAATCCAATAAACTATTACTTTCATTTGTTAATGCATGTGTGTACCCTATAGGAACTTTAGGTAGTGGATTTGAGTGATCATCAGAATCATGCTTACTTAGATTCCTGCAAGCTGGAAATGGAATTTTGATACTATTTACACAGTCAAAATAATAAAGCATGGTGCACCATATCTTAGTGAGGAGTGTGCAATGTGCATAGTTACGAATTAAAAGGTTCCAACCAATGAAATCAAACATTCCTTGTTTGTTTACTCAAAAAAAAAAAAACATTCCTTGTTTGTATAAACTTCGCCATGCTTTGTTGTTATTTTGATATGAGATTTTATTCTTCAACATTCCCTTCAAAATCTAATTGGATTCAATGGTGACATGAGTGCCATATTGACCACAAGTACCTTTTTCCCTTGTTGGTTGCTCGATATATTATTATTATTATTATTATAGTGTCCGACTGGCCGGTTCGGTTTTTAAAACACTGGTTTAAAGCGCAAGAGCAACCTCATCATTTTCAAAAATAAACATGCTTTCGAAAATAAACATTACTACCTCTGTCCCTAATTATAAGACCATTTTGAGAATTTTTTTGTCCCTTTTTATAAGACCATTTTGGTATTTTCAATAACATTAATTATTTCTTTACCAACATACTCTTATTTATTTTGCATATTTTTCTTCAATCAACAATAAATACTATGTTGAAAACTCAAATCAACCCTCTGTTAAGGATAAATTTGTAAAAACAATAGTAATTACATACAAATTTAATACTACTACAAACTTTCTTAATTCCCGTGGTTTTTGCAAAAGGGTCATATATTTAGGGACAAAGGTAGTATATAACAAAGAAAAAGTCATGTTTTTGTTCGGAAATACACATCCGCACAAGCAGGGTCGTCCCAACGAAACTGGAGGCTCGACTCTCATAGTAAAAATAGGGCCATAATAAAAAAAAGTACAAAGTTTTTTAAAGATTAAATCTTTTATTTAAACTGAAAATAACACTCATATAATTATATTAGCCACCGAAATCAAAATTAGCAATTATTTTTACTAAAGATATGTTTTTTAACTTAGAAATAGAAACATAGAACATGATTTTTTACTTAGAAATTGAAACATGAAACATGTTTATTTTTCTTTTTTGAGTGGGGATGTGGATATTGAGCAATAAATTTTGATTTCTGCTCTTCCCCCAGCACAAAACACTCGCGCCCTGCAGCCATTTCGAAAATGCCCTTGCGCTAGTTATGTAATGCAAGTGTTAAACTCTGCATTACTTAACTAATGCTGCGTGAGTTAACTAACGCATCATTAGTTAACTCATGCTACGTGTTGTCTTAAACAAGGCAGAACACCTCATTTCTCATCTAAAATCTCAAAAACCTCTCTCAAATCACCCAAAACCAAAATTCCTTCAAGTTCAAATCAAACAACACTCCAATAACAAGTAAGTTTTCATAATCAAACACCATTAA
>Ga0228711_1004441_pt1 | contig 21576 bp, 10 predicted proteins | sample MedpolnodulmetaG_2_FD_177996 | JGI IMG/M metagenome (GOLD analysis project Ga0228711, IMG submission 177996) | Root nodule microbial communities from Medicago polymorpha collected in Santa Monica, California, United States - brown nodules | ecosystem: Host-associated > Plants > Roots > Nodule...
AAAAAAATTATAATTGCGGTGCAAAATTCAATCAAGATTTTTTATTTCTTTAAAGTTGTTTTTAATGACAAGTGATAGAAGTTAATAGTTAGATTAATTTGTTTTACTTTGTTTGGGTTTGAACCCAAACCTTACAACTCATTTTTCTTTAGTTGAAACTAGTTGAGTTATCAAACCTCCTTTGTTGTTTATTTTAAGTTAATTGTTTGACTTCATTATTCTAAATTTTTATTTCAAATCAAATATTGTGTGAATTGTTGTAACAAGAAAACAATAAAAACAACAAAATATGTTAAGATCTTTATGCAATATTAATTTATGAATTAAACCATACACAACCTAGTTAAATTACAGAAATTAAATATATTATGATTAAATAGTAGAAACAACACAACTGAGTTCTATTACATGTCATCTTATAATCAGAATCATAAAACATCTAAATGAAGATGGAAACAGTGTACAACCTGATTGATATACTTTTTTTATGTATGTTTTTTTATTCTCGATCTGCTATGTCTCGACAGATGACTTTGTCACGGACTGCTCACAAGTTTTGCATAGGTTACAAAGTAGATTGTCTACAGGAATGTAGTCTTTTTCAAGAATTGACTGTTAGTAAAGGCGGCTACACAACACGTTGCTATACTTAACTGGGATTTTAAAACCGTTTTTACTATTTGTAAGTTTTGTCATTTTTAAACTGCACTTATCTCCTTGTAAAAGATTCATATTGAACCCCTCGCTAAATTCTTTTGCACCGAGTAACTAGCCCCATTTGCAAATTCTCTCCTTATTATAATAAAAAAAATGTACCCATTCAACTAGATTTATTAATAGTTAGATAGATTTGTGTTTTACCCGTGATTTTCGTCAACACGGATAAAGGTTGGAATGAAAATGTGATACACACTCTTAGTGAATAATGTTAAACTTCACTTGAGTGATAGAAAGATGACTGACGGTACCAATGAAATATTGGTATCGAGGCTTTGTTTTACTAGAATCGTTGTGGAGGAATATTGATTGAAGGAGTGGTAGTTAAAAAAAAACGAATAACTTTTAAAATAGGTTGAAGATGACAAATAACATCAATTAGAACTTTTGATGAGTCTTGCTATACAGCACGACATCCCTTCCCACACGACAAGCACGACAGTAATTTACATGCAATTTGCTTTGTAAAAACAAATGTGTCAAAACACCGATTTGCTTTTTATTCATCATGATACAAATTCTGAAGCATTATAATAATAAAATAAGATAAAATAAATATTATCTTTAGTCAAAAAAGAAGATAAATATCGGTAGTATTAGACAAGAAAAACACATTCAGTACATGATTTGGAGATGCACAATTCACCACCACAGGATACTTAATTTTGTGACTTCTTTTTAAAAAAGTGCATCATTAATTTAACGGGGCATTTTGCTTCAAAAAAATAAATTAAGAGAGCCTGATTGAATGACCTTCGTGCTAATTCAACGAAAAAAATTGTCGTGCATATTAGTATTTCTCTTATTTTTATGATATTAATTTGCTACTTATGATATGTATTTCTTTTCATATTTGTAATTGATGATTCACGTTACATATTACTATATAAATTCCTCACTAATTTTAATTTAATGATAATAAGAATAATCTTATTGTACCTAAAAAGAAAAATTAAGTTTTTATTTTTATTTGAGGCAAAAATTATAAGTTTTATTTTGTAAGTACAAAAGAAAAATATTATAAGTTTCTTGTCATATATTATTTTCATGTTTATGGTATTGATATTAATTGTTCATTTTGTGTTATAGACAATTAAATTAATAGTGTATTTTTTCAGAGTTGTCCAGATTATATACAAAATATTAATGTCTGTGTTTTATGTATAATATTTATTAAAAGTTCACATATTATTACCTGTATTTTAATAAATAAACTATTAATATCTACCAAAAATACAAAATGAATTAATTCTAGTTTTTTTGATAAATAAATAAATAAATTCTAGTTATCTAAATTACCAAAAATTATCAATAATATTAGTGTTTGTGTTATATGCATAATATTTATTGAAAATTCATATAATTCAAAAGTAATAAAAGAAAAAAGATCGCTCATATTATAACATGCAATTTTTTTTGTGGCGATATAACCTGTAATTTATCAAATAAACTATTTTTTCTACCTAAAATATGGATTTGATGGGGCCTGTAAATGGACAATGGGATTGGACTCCCTTAGATTATTCAGTCATGGAGCCTGGTATCGAGTATTAAAAAAAACTACTTTAAAATATAAAATAAATAAATCCTAATTATCTAAGTTGAAAAATTATCAAGAGTGCGTGTTTAAAATAAAAATAATGAGCACATGTAAGAAAACAAAATTATTTCGTTATAAATATATAAAATTGGTTAAAATAAATAATTTAATCAAATAGTCATCTAAAATTTTCTCTATCAATTTAATATTTAAAAAATGAATGAATTATCTATTAAATTTGACAAAATCTATGATAAATGATATATAGTTTAAAATGAAATTTATGGAAGGAGAAAATTGGAAAACAAATAAATAGTTTAAAATAAAGACAAAACTCACGTGAATTTCTTTATGTGTTTTTGATATGATTCTTAGTTAAAAATACACTTTTCATGAGTAGTATGTTTAGAAACCATATGGAAAGCACCTAAGAAAATTCATCTAAGTTTTCTTTGCTAGAACTTAGGTGCATTTTCTTAAATGCTTTTCGTGTGGTGCTTAACATAAAATACTCACAACTACCTATGAAAAAGTACAAAGGCTACACATGATTTGACTAAAAGTTGAAGGAAAATATTAGAGAAATTAAAATGAAAAGTTAGTATGTTTATAGGGACCAAAACATATTGAACCCAAAATAATAATATTTTAACTTTTAGGATAATGAATGCATGACATTTAAAACAAATATTTCTCTACTAAGTTTGTTAACATATTAGTTCACATGTTTGCATTTGTCAAAAAAATTATAATGTTAAATAAAATTTAAACTCTTTTGGATAATTTTAAATAAGTTTCTTAAATTTATAAAAATGTCAACTTGATTGAACCAAACTAACTTGTTCTTTTAATAGTTTGATTTGATTCAAGTTTCAAGAGAAAAGATAGTAGTAAAAAAGAAAACAACTATTTTTTACTGATTTAGATTCATTGCAAAGATTTAGGAGTATGTTCATCTCTAGACTATATGTCTTAAGTTTGAATCCTCCAAAAACTAATAATTTATTTGTTGAGTTAGTCCATCCATACCAATAATTCCTTTATTGGATATATCAAGTTCCTCCAAAAACTATTTTTTGCTTGTGATTGAGGTTATATAATAGATTTCTATTTTGTGTAATATTAGTCAAGATGGCCGAGTTGGTCTAAGGCGCCAGTTTCAGGTACTGGTCCGAAAGGGCATGGGTTCGAATCCCATTCTTGACAAATTTTTTATTTTTATTTTTATTTTCTTCATTCAATTGAGTTTTTGAATCCGATGCTTCTAAGCCTGGCCCTGCATTTGTGTACATTTCTCGATCTTCTAAACTCTTTTTTTTTTTTTGAGCAGACAAAACTATTAAAAAAATAAGCTATAGTACTAATTTATTTCTTCATGCTATTTTATTTCTTATCCCTAAATTGTTATTTTTCTTTTCTCCAGATCTTATTTTACTACTAAAGTACATAAAATATTATTTGAGATCAGCTACTATAAGAAATTGAATGGGGAAGTTATATTATGTATTGAGAGGAAAATGTTATAGTTACTGGATTAAAACTTTGATAATAAATCTGCAGTCCAAAAAAATACAAATATAATATAAAAATTTACGGTGATAAAGGGCGTATGCACGTTGTTGATAATGGGGCAATTGATCACCACAGGCTAAAATATTTTCTTTTGGACAAATTTAAATAAACTTTTTTAAATGCATGTAAAAATTTATAAAAGATAAAAAAGACAATAAGGTTCTAAATTTATCTCATTAGCCTCAAGTTATCTTCGATTTGAGTTATTTTATTAAGTGTTTGATAAACAACTTAAGTAGTCTGAGCTATGGGTAGAAGCAATTGAAGGATCCAATTTTTTTAACATACTCAAAAAAAAAAAATTATATTCAAAAAACAAAACAACTTCAATAGTTTTAAAATAGGTTTACTGCGGTGAACATTGAGAATATGTATTCTGTAAAACAATTTTTTTACTTATAGAGGAGTATTTAGATTATGAGCAGGGTTGTTCTTTGGGAGTTGCAAAGAGCTCAACCGAGCTGGATTTCAAGGAAAAAAATTGTTGCTCAATATCCCACCCCCACTCAAACAAGAAAAATAAACATGTTTCATGTTTCAATTTCTAAGTAAAAAATAATGTTCCATGTTTCTAGTTTTAAGTTAATAAATATGTCTTTAGTAAAAATAATTGCTAATTTTGATTTCGGTGGCTAATAATCATTATACGAATGTTATTTTCAATTTAAATAAAAGATTAATCTTTTAAAAAAATTGTGCGTTTTTTTATTAAGGACCTATTTTTATTATGAAAGCCAAGCCTCCAGTTTCTTAGTGACGGCTCTGGTTATGAGATACAAATTCCATGCAACGTCGGAGAGAACAATCAACTTTGTTGTGAATTTATAGTAAAATTTACGTATTACTTGAATCTATTATGAACAAAAAGTTCAACCATGTGTGTCAACTACAATTGATTTAACATAAGAACAACCCTAGTTTAGACTACTACTAAGGGTGATATTGTATTAGATCTCAAATATAAAAATCTGGAGACACTGTCTTGAAGAAGAGGAAGAGGGTGCATTGCCTTGATTGTTCTATGCACACACCTAGCGTTGAATATGGGTTAATCAATATATACAAATAAAATACTAACAAGTAAGGCACTTTTAAAAAATTAAAATATAAATCTTTTCAACATAAAAAATTTCTTCTTTTGGTTCATAAAAAGTTAAGCATATAGGATGTCCTCTAAGGCTCTAACACGTAGTATACATTAATCTTACTCTCTTTCTCTCTCTATTATATTTTTGTTTTTTTATTTATTTAAGAGATGGTAAGATTATTATATTTTTGTTTTTTTATATTGAAGAGAGATAGAGAATCAGAAGAGAAAAGAGAAGGAGAAGATTCATTCACGACCATTTGAGAATCAATGCTTTGAGCCAATTTCTCTCATTAATTTTTAGCAACTTTTTGGAAAAACTCTTCAAGGAACCAAGCCAGACATGTAACCTCGTTGAGTGCAGATATATGATAACTTTCAAGCTAACTCCTTTACAAATATTATACCAAAACCCTCCAACTAAGAGCAGGAATTTTTGGTAGGGCAGGTAAGAAACAAATAGTGATTTCTCTTTCAACAAAAAATTAAGTGACATCTCAATGGCAAACATCATGCCCTACCTCAATTGCTCTCCATGCAATATACAATCTAGGGGCAATTGGATCCTCTCATGTATGACTAATCACATGAAAGAGTTGTGTAACATCCCACTATTCAAAATGAGAAGAAAACATAAAAAATCTAGATATGTTTCTTATTTTGAATGGTGAGAAATTACACATTATCATCCTATTTTGGTGATTCATTGCTTTCTTGTTTCTCAAGATCAAGTTACAAACATCTTGTGAAGATCCTACAATGATGACAACTACATCCCTCAATTATTCATGATAATCTTGAAGGGTGTATTAACTGACAATCTTTTTTATACAATGTCATCCCTATGAAATCAAGGAGTTTGTTGTCATATTTAGTAAGCTTATACCTACAAATTCTTATCTATACATTGTAACAAGTTAAATGTAGGTTTCAAATAGCAAAGTCTTTGCTCTAGATTTCCAAGGCAAATTCCCAAAACATGTCCATGCAATTTTCAATCAAACAATTTAATTTGATGAAGTTCCCAAACCCTTCAATGTATAGTTTCCACAAATACGGATGCACAACACAAAATTAAAATCAAGATTGGAAGACCAGCAACACAAGTTGAATTTTAAGCCAAAATGAATAAGGAAATTTTTTTTTTTGGAAATGCAACCTTTTTGTTCTTTAAACATTGAAATTTGAAAATAATAGATAATTCGTTGAGTTTCAAGAGCTACAGCACATTCAAATGAGCATTTCAAGCAATCATATCAAACTAAATAGCAAAAGATAGTAGAAACCATTTCAGTAGAGGCTTTCCATTTAAAATGTGCACTGGAACAACAGAATCTAATACTCAATGTATAACAAAATCTAGAATACAAGAAAAACAGAAAACTCCATAAAATCAATTTGAAATTAAGTTCCACATTCATAATTAACACCATTCAAAGTCAAAACTCTTGAGCACAAATCTAAACAAAAGGAATTTTCAACTTTTTGCATCCATTGATAAAATCAGCTTAACTCTTGGATGCTTGCTTTTCTTTTGTTTTCTGGATCTTCAAAACTTTCTTAACTATTTTTTGCTCTTCAACAAGGAAGGCACGGATAATCCTGCACAAAGATTGAATGGCGTTAAAATTTACTACAATATTCAAAATTTAGAATATAAATCAGTAATTATGTTATGAGCAACATACCTTTCCCTAACAGCTCCTCCGGATAAAACACCTCCATAAGCCCTGTTAACAGTGCGGCGGTTCCTAGGCAATCTAGACCTCTTGTATTCAGTAGGTCTCAAGTGTGGAATCTGCACGACACGTCCAGATCAGAACAATCATGATAAGAGAATACGCAATGATCATCAACAATTCTTAGTAGAAATGAAGGAAACAAACAGTGATCAACTTGAAACTAAGGATAAAGAGCAGGTCATGACCATCAAGGAGAAAAGGCAATGAAATCTTTGAATGAAAATTAAAAGTTAGGTAGGAAAGGCTTAAGGTTCTGTAGTGTAACACAGTACATGATATGTTCCTTCCAGAATGTTGTGGAGTTGTGTCATTGAAATTATACAGTGGACAAATCGCGATAGGCAGTGTTCTAGTTGTTTGTATCTAAACAAGATAAACTGTCATCACTAATATTGAAAGGGTATTTTTTATTAAAAATTACTGCAACTTGGTGAGAAACACAATAAGAACAGTGTCAATCTCAATAGAATTGCATTTAAATTTTGTCATAATAGAAATTAATGATTCTATGTCAAAGGTAATAGAGTGAATCGATTATTATATCTATCATGTTTCAACATAGGCTAACAAATCTTCAATAACAATGGACTTAACTCCTTTACCTAAAAAAACAGATGGACTACACTAGTTCACTTCACAAACACAGCTGAATTCGTGAATTGAGTTATTTAAGTCTTCAAATAAACTGAATCATCACAGAATTAATGCAGAAAACAAACTATCTCTTCTTTAATAGAGGATGAACAAAAACTTCAATCAGATAAAGCATAAAAGACAGTAAAAGCTAACTCTCACTCTCAAAACATCCCCTCAGTAAACCCAAAAAAACACAAAGTAATTGATTTTAGAACACACTCACGGATTAACATTAATCAACAAACAAGACAATCCTACAAAAAAAAAAACCAACGTTAAGGAATTTTGTAAGGGAGGTATTTATGAAATGACTTGTATTATTCACAACGATTTGTGTGAATGCGTCTTATGTAAAATAGGTGGAATGTAGATTTGAAAATTGAAAATAATAGGTCTGTTCAACAAATCAACATTGAACAAAATGGTGAAAGCTGATTCCCACTCCCACTACATTCCTTTATTAAGTTCATCGTCCAATTAACATTAATAATTGCAAAACACAACAATCCTAATATTTTCAATTTTTAATTCTATATTTCCCCTATTTTACATAACACAGACAAATTCACACAAACCATTAGTGAATAACAAAAGTCATATCATAAATACTCATGTACCAATCTACATTTTTTCACAACATCATATACAAACAAAAACTAGAATCAACACAATGAATCACAGATCCTATGTATAACAGATTATTAATATCTAAAAAAATAATATCATAGAGATTCATACCCCTTGGATCCTCTTTCCAGTAACAGGACACTTAGGTCCACTAGCTCTCTTCTTAGTTGTCTGATAAACCAACTTTCCACCTAAAATAACACAAACCCATTTTCACAAATTAATCAAAAAACACTTCAACAACAAAAAAATCCAATTTTTAAGAAAAATCAAAAACATCATAAACTAGATCAGAACGGAAAAAACAAAACAATTTGACAAAGAAAGCATTACCAGGTGTCTTAACAACACGGTGCTGGTTGGATTTGGTGGCATAGCTGTGCCTCCTACGGTATGTGAGTCTCTGAACCATGGTGATTGTTGTTGTTGTGATGAAACAAACCCTAGAAAAATGAAAGAGGGGCGTGTTGTATTGTGTTTGTGGCTATAAATATGGTGGCGTTTCTTAAAACCCTAGATTTATTGGGCTTTTTGTTTTGGTTCTGTCTTATGGGTTTCGGGTCAAGCCCAAACTATAAGCCTTGTTTGGTTGTTTAACTCACGGGTTGGTGTGTGAGTCACGGGTTGTGTCAAAGATCCACTCCATAGACAATAAATATAATTTCATTTTTTATAGAAATGAAATGGTATTTATTCATTTAAATTGATACGGTGTATCAGTAAACATGCTACAAATATAACGGATGGATCTCTGAATTAACTCATAATATAAAACGATAAAATACCTACAAATAATATATGACTACTCTGTATCGAAATATTCATATTTTTGAATCTGCAATGTTAACATTCAAATCATTGATTGAATAGTTGATATTTCAAAAGGAATCAAATGAACACCGCACAAGACGACGAAATCAAGAGAGAGAAAATTTAAATCTATGTGAAAATCATTTATATCGAATGAGAGAGAGAGAGAGAGAGATGAAGTGGTGATTTCAGATCAAAATTTGACCCAAAACCACCCCTTAATGAAAAAAATGGAAGAGAAAACTGGGACTGAGTTCCTATAGCATCGGCTAGACAATATCTCAATAGAGGAGGAGAAAGATAGGTGGGGGGATGATCCTAAGTTCATGAGTAAATAAGGCGCCAAGTTTAGCGAGCCAATTTGCACAAGAGTTCCCTTCACACAAGATATGAACAAAACCAACATTCTAATTTCCAATCTCTCAGCATATAAGAACGAATATTATCATTCAAATGAGCACAAGGGTGAGTAGGTAGGACCCCGCCCTTTGATAAAAGTCAAAGTTGTTTGAAAGTCTGACTCACAAACGATATCCCTAAAACCGAGATCCCAAGTTATTTGTAACCCATAAGAAATAGCACGAAGTTCCACATTAATATTAGTAGTATAACCACAACTTCCATCAAAACCAATGATCCAACCACCCAAAGAATTCCTTAGGAGACCCCAAAATCCCGATCTACCAGGGTTACCAATCGAACTACCATCAATATTAACTTTAATCACATTATCTGGAGGAGGGTGCCAAGAAACCAATTTAGGAGTAAGGACAAGAGAATGAACACCAAAAATCTTCTTGGTGGAATTATAAAGATATTAAATTTGGCTAAGAATAAATCAGAGGGGGCTATTAATGTCAGAGAAAGCTTCCTCATTTCTAGACTTCCAAATAAGCCATTATCCAATAAGAAGGTGTGTTATATAGGCCGGTCGCATGCTTCTTGAACCAGATCTCAAGATCATTTGTTATATGATCATTATGAAAATCAAACTTGAACTGGTGCTAAAGCTCCATTGTTTTTCGGAAAAATGGTCTCTGATGATGCACCACATCTATATATATCAAGAAGCATCTAAAGATATATGATGAGCGCACCAAACTTTATTGGTAGGCAATTCTGATGCATAACAATCCACACAAAATGGCAAACATTTTCAGGTAGTTCAAATTTCCAAATTCAAGACCAACTCATAACCACATTTGGATCAGGCCCTGATACCAGGGCTAACCGATAATAGGCTGATTTAGTGGTACATGTTCCCGAGATAGATGACCCCCCCACACCAAGATGTCATCAGATTCATCATTTTGAAATGTACTCTCAATCTCCATCTTCATATCTTGAATAAGGGACGTGGTTATGATATCAAAGTTCCACACCATGTTGTGACAAATGTCTTTGATATGAAGATTAATGTCGTCTTGTTCAACATGAGGACCTTACTCGCAAAGACAACCATGGAAAAGCCATTTTTCATACCAAATGGAGGTGTCACCTCTTCCCACATGTGTAATGAATCCCAAACTAAGAATGTTAATTGCTTTAACGATAGAACTCCATGAAAAAGTTGTGTGGTATCAGGATTCAGGACCTTCTTTCAATGGCGTCCTCGTTAGTGATGTTTACCGGATGCTCCTCGCTTCTTTAGGCTAATAGCATGTCTGCATGTTATCTTTTTGGACTTCTGGTTAGGTCGTTTGCTCTTTAGTTTTCATTAGGGGTCATTTTATTTGCGGTTTGGTTTTCAGCGTGGCTTTTGAATCTCCTACACTTTTTTATGAATCTCCCTACACTTTTTTATCAATTTATTTTAGCATTAAGAAATAAATACTATAGGGATTAAAATGAGAAATATATATTACAAAAACTAAATAACGAAGACTAAAGTGAAATAAATATTTCTAAAACGACCACTTCAAAAACAAGAAAAAAAAATCATAAGAATTAAAACAAAAACGATAGACATGTGACAGAAGCAAAATCATATTTAAATCTCTATATTGATCTAAAAATATTTGCATGGCACTAGTTAATTGTACAACTTAGGCCAAGCAACTAGTTAATTAGACATAGGCCAAAATTTTTGACTATTTCAATAATGACCACCTAAATATAAAGGAGCATATGTACTAATCTAGCAATTAATCTAATCATTAATTAGGAAAAAGTAAGAATGATGGTTCTACATGTATCCTACGGTTTACAAAATTGATCTTGTCTAGTTTGCTACGACACCATGCTAGTTGATCAGTCGTTATCTTTGACATATTCAACACTCTACAAACAAGTTTCAAATCTACTTGAGAGAAAAAGTAGAGAACTGGATCTGCTTCATCTTCATCATGCTTTTTGAACTTCTTCAATATGCAACTTCCACTCCTTAAAACCTCTCTCAATCTCTTTTCCTTCTGCAAATCCAAAAAACAACGTTTTACATAAGGAAAAAAGAACACATCTATACTAGTTTAATGTGGACCTTTATGATAAATTTATATGAAAAAAATAATGTACTTATTATATTATCAAGTATGCTTTCATTTCATTGATTCTTTAATCAATATTAAGGCACTAGTTTGTAAAACCTTTAAAAAAAAAGAAAAATTTACATGACATTACAAAATAGGTCTAAATATATTTTTTCTATTCTAAAAACTGTTGTACCTTGAATCTTTAACCTCTAATAAATAATAACCGCCATAAGGTATTCCACGGCTTAGGTCAATTATGGGAGTAATCATCGAGTCAGCAATGGGGTATCTCTTTTTTTTTATATGGGATTGGACTTTCTTTCAAATAGGAGACCCCAAAATTGAACTCAAGTTTTTTTTCTTGAATGAGTGTCATGCTACCAATTCTCACAACAATATTTTGGTGGCCTAAATATGTTTTCTAATCACCAAAATACGATGAATTTTTCATTTTTCTCCCTATTTTGAACATTTGTTTATTTATGTAATTGAAACTTTGGTCATCAAAATACAATTTAGATGTACATAAGATTGGTGAAGTTAGGCACAAGAACTAAAGTTTTATACATTTTCAAAAATAAGAGACTAAAATAAAACAAAAAGGTTATAAAGAACAACATAATTTTTTTACTTATTTTAAGAGAATAGTTAAAACATTTTTAAGCTTGAATTACCTTTTGAAGATCCGTTAGAATCTCTACTAGAAGTTGTGAATCAGCAGGGTCTTGTAGCTCCACATGTTGTTCTTTAAGACATTTAATTGTCAAATTTGATGCATCTTTATCACCTCTTATGAAACGCCAAATTGTTCTAATGGATTCTTCTAATATTTCTACTAGCATGTCACTTGTGATGGCATCATTGTCAACTTCTCTTTTTCTAAACTTCTTTTTATCCTTGCCTCTGTCTTCTGCAACAAATAATTGAAGAATTTTTAAAGCCATGCGGAACTATTTTGTCTCATGTATGGAACTTTATATGGTCCCCCACATGGTTCAAAGAAAGTGGAGCCAACTTACCAAAAGTTTGAATAGTGAATCACTATTTGATTTTTGGAAGAGTATATACTCAAACTGTTCATTGAAATAGAACTATAACAATATAGTCTTGTACATCATTAATATTTTAAAATGATACCTTGTAAAATTGTAATCAAATTCGATCCTGTCTAGTTACTTGTAGAGCTTAGACTCATTAAATTTGTAATATCCAAGATGAATTTGAAACTAAGTGAATAATATTAAAAAAATGCACCAGAGGGACGGATATGATTAACATTTTACAATTCAAGGGGTAATTTTGGTACGAGATCGATAAAATCCTATAATTTCAAGAATCAATTTGAGTATTTATTCTTTTTGAAATTATAGGACATGGTCGACAATTTAGTTCATAAAATTATTAATATTTCAATAAAGTCTTGAAATTTAAAATCTTCTAGTATTCTATTAATCCTTTTAAGCCGGTCAATTTAGTCTCTAAACTTGTTTCACATGTACTAATGCAATTGCAAACTTTCAAATTCAAATATAATTTTAAAAAAAAAATTTGTTTTAGAGACTAAATTGAACATGACAAGAATAGACTAACCATATTCACATTACTTCTAAAGTTCTCACCTTTTATAACAGGAACTTGAAGAAGTTTCTTCATGGCACAACGATTCCTAGCATAATTTTCAACCCTAGGACCTTGAAAAGGTTCATTCTCTATAAATCTTTGTAGAAGAACTTGGAATTGTTGAAATTCTCCAGCTACTTCATTGAACCTTCTCAATCCATATTGGTCAGATTCCCATATCTTCAAAGCCTTTTCATATTCCCAATGAAGAAATTCCCAAGAAAGACACAAGTGTCCCACATAAACCATTTCCAAGTCACTATATAACTCTCTTATGAACTTCTTCATTGGGTCAGCATCAATGTTTCTATTACGTCTAAAGAAACTATTAATGCCACGTGGAAGAATGCATGTGATTGTTGATGAAGATTTCTTGTGAATTGAAAATGATTTTAGTGGGTCCTTTGACTTCATAAGACCTATAAAAACATACAAGAAACTTAAAAAGATTAATATCATGATGACTATGATTTGAGTCTTAAAAATTAAGCATAATGTAAAAGGCCAAATAGATTATTCAAAGTTCAACATAACTTTCCAAGAGAAAGGAAAATAGCTTTCCAAACTTGTCTTGCATGGTAAGAATTGTTTATATACATACATAAAAATAAAAGGGTCATAGAAAAATTGGGTGGAGCATTATAATCAGTGCTAGATCACAATGAGAAAGTGAGCTAGCTTTTTGCAAATATATACTTTGTTAATTGATGTTTAAGGTTAGTGCACACATGTTTGAATTAAGGGTATAAATTAAGGCTATAAATTAAGGGAATATTGTTATATGAAATATTTAGGGAATGATGTAGCACTAATTAGATATTGGAGTTTTAAAATATCAATGGTCTTGAAATGAAAGAAAACATGTGAAGATCAATAAATATATGCAACCAAAAGAGTAGTGTTCCTACTTATTAGAGTTAACAAACAAGAAAAGACTCATATGGCTATCTTTAGGAAAAATGCAAGCTAACAAGTAATGGGGATTGGCATTAATGAGTACAAAGAGTAGAGCCAAGCATGTGACATAAAAAGGTTGTTCAATTCCTTAATGTCCAACCTCCATTCCTACCACTCTTTGTTGCAATAACAAAATATATAAGAAATCAATTAAATGAATATTTGAAGGTGAATAAAACATGCCATAAACAAAACCAATAATAGAAAAGAGTAAAAAGAAAGAGAAAAAGTGTGTCATAAAATTTACTTTTGTGTCACATATAATAGGGTAATTCATGCTTTCTGAATGCTCAACTAACCAGATTTAGTAGGGTCCTCATCTCTATGCTTTTTAATGGTTTAGATAAGGTAGGTTTTGATGATCAAGGATGTTAAATGAAATTGTCATGAACAAGGAAGCAAACAAGTAAAATCAATGGTTTAAGAACCGAACTAGACATCGACCAGGCGAGACCTCTAGGTCATGGTTCAATGTCTTTAAAACGTTCGAACCAGGGCAAAACAGCAGTCGAACTGCTCAAATAATCAAACCATAGACAATGTTGGTTCATGATTCAACTGGTTGAACAGTCTATTCGATTCCAGTTTTAAAACATTAAATAAAACTAAAATGCAAATTGGTGAAGAAAGGTAAATAAATTTAAAGCAATGGATAAAGAAAAAACACTTACCTAAAGCATACATCTTTTGATAATTCAAGATATCAAATTTTCTCATTCTTTCTCTGTAACTTCTGTAGAATTTTGGAAGCTCATTTGTAGTACTGCTACCTTGCTGAAATTTTTCATCAATTTTCCATGGCTTCAAATCTTCCATAATCCTTGGTGACTCAGAATCCTCAAAGATAGTAGGTAAACCAGTAGCTTTAACTTTCTTCAATTCCATCTTCAGCTGTTCTATCAAATCCTGATGCTCCCAAAGTGTGTCGAACCTGTTCGACTCATCCAGATCAAAAGCTGTTAAACTCTTCGAATTTTGTTTCAGCGATTCTTCCTGTCTGATTTCTTCTTCTAATTTTCCAAGCTCGTTCATTATATCTTCATCTTCTTCGCCAAAGTCATCCGGCTCATAACCAAAATCCAAACTTTCTATGCTTTCCTCATCCTTAAAGTCCAAATCTTCTACATTTTCTTCTTCATTGTTCGCCAATGTATCGAAATCTGTAGTTGTTCCAAAATCTGTGTCCGACAAGAAACCATCATCCAAAGAACTTATAGAATCTGTATCAGAGCTCGAACAAATGAAATCATCGTCAGAAAGAAAATTTCGCGCATATGGTTCTGAATTCTTGAGCTTCTCTAAAACCTCCTCTTTGTGTAACTTTTCGGAGACATTATCAACGATTTTCCCATCGACAACCTCTTCTTCCGAATTCTTGAGCTTCTCCGAAACCTCCTCTATGTGCACTTTTTCTGAGAAACTATCAACAATTTCGCCACCAACAACCTCTTCACAATTCTCAGATAACAAACCAGCTGAATCATCGGCCACATTATCATTCGGAACATTATCATTCGGATGAATGAAAAACTCTTTGACAGCAAAATTTGAAGCTTTTGGTTCATCCAAGAATTGACTAAAACTCTTTCCTGAGATAAACTCATACTTGTTCACACTTGAAGAAACACCACCCCTTTTGTCAAAATCACTACTTCCACCCAAATTTCCCTTCAACTCCTCACTAAAATTGCAATTCCAATTTTGATATTGAAATTTGAACACCAACTTTGATTTTTCCTCTTCTTTTTCTAGGTCAAAATTTCCACTATGATCATCAACATTTTCAGAACAAAACTCTCTCACCTTTTCACCTTCTAGATAGCTACAATTAGACTCAATTTGATTACTTCCATGTGAAACAGTATCAGAAATTTCCTCAAAACATTCATAAAATTCTTCTTCATCAGCCTCAATTTTTGACTCAGAAAAATTTGACTCAATTTCATGATTATCATTGGAAAATTCAGCACTGCAAATTGGGACCATTGCTTCAGAACTATACAATCTGAAAACATAAACCAAAAATTAAATTGATCAATCAATAAAAAGTATCAATTTTTTAACCATATAATGGAAATTCAATTACAATACCTTATGAACACTTTGTTAAAAACCCAAAACAGAGTTTGCATAACCTTAATAAGAAAAACCCAAAAGTCACAATCGAAAAATTCAATCTTTATATGAAAAAAACCCTTCACAAAACACATACTCAAATGGGTTTTTCTTAATTTTCACAAAAAACTATAATTTGTGAATGAAAGTTCATTCCTTTTGAAGCAAAACAGAGGAAACAAAAAACAGAGCAAGGTCATGCAAAACATGATTTGTAGTTTGAAAAAATTAATGTAAAAAATATATAAAAGAATGGGACTTTGCAACAAGATAGACAAAGATATACGTACAAACTCACCTTTATGTTGTTTGTACTTTGTTTCACATGGTGAAATCTGATTCAGCAGAAGTTGAAGTGTTACCTAATTGGAGAAATTCAATGAGAAAAATATAGATATAAAATTGTGTGTGAGAAGAAGAAAAGAACATGTCAGCGACTTGTGTTTGTTTGTGTGTGATTGTACTTGTATAAGGTGAAGGGTGTGTTGTTAATGTTGTTGTTGTTGTTGTTGTGTTCTGTTATGTGATTTGGTTTCAATGAGAGAGATAGAGAATGAAAATAAAATTGGGTAAAATTGAAAGATTACGTTTTATTCTATTTATTGTGAGAAGAAAAAAAGAATATCATGTCAAAATACGCGTTTTACAATAGGATTTGATTTTATCGTAAAAAATGAAACAATAAGATTTGATTTAGCAAATATTTCTTTAGGAAAATAAAAGTGGTTTTGATAATAAATAAGTTTTTTACTAAAAAAAATAATAAATAAGTTTTTATTTGTGAACGACTAATCCAATGTGTCCAACTCCACTATCTCATTTGTAGAGTCACATTTAAGTATGATCTAGCCCACTAAATCGACATCACAGGGTTTAAATATGAGAATTTGTGAGTAGCACGCTTCAAGATTTCAAACCAACAACACTTGGCTGACCCAAATGAGTTTTTAAGTATAATATTAATTCTTTTATTTCAAAATTAATAGTATTATTTTCTTCACTTTGATACGATGAGGTTAGTGGACTTGAACAACATGTCCTTCCTCTCATTGAATGGGTGGTGTATTTGTAAACATTTTGACGATCAGATAAGAATTTGTGGAATATTTTAAGATTTTTAGGGTAGAAAAATGTGTATCTGGATGAAGGTTATGGTTAGCCTTTATAGTGTTGAATTAAGGTTTTGGGTTCCTTCAAACCCTAATATGATTGTCTTCAACGAATACATGTGAACATATTACATCTAGTTAGCCTCAAATCAAAAATGGATTACTCTAGGCAGTCCTGATCCATTGTATTTAGGGCAAGTACATCATCATCTATGTATGCGCAAATTATCTGAGAGTATCAGATTCGTTGAGTAAATGTGTCTAAGCTCAGAAACAACTTTCAATGCTATTTATGGGGAAGTAGTGAGTTTTTCTCTTTGGTTTTTTTTTTAAGAGACAAAATTGATAGCATTTCATATTTTCATTAGATACCAGGTCAATTATACATGGCGGTACATCAATAAACGTATGAGGACTGGTTAAATTTTTTGCATCTCTAGCTAACTTACCAGCGACCACATTTGCTTGGCTATAATTAAACTTGATATGAATGTAGTAAATTATATGTCTCCCCAACATTACCCAATTTTAGAGATTTTTTCTAGTCTCATCCCATATAGTTCTAGCTACACCCTTTTTTTTTTTAATACGATAATACCTAAATTGCCTTCTCCATGTAAATTTTTTAAGACTTTTTTTTCATTATCACTTTTAACCTTTATCCTTTTTCACCCACAGACCACCATAGATATGCAATCAATACCTGCTAAAATCGCCAATTGAATCAACATTTTTTCCATTGATCCGTACTCTATTCATACAAGTAAGTGAATTTCATAAATTTTTTCGAGTTTCTATTTATCGTTTGCTCTATGATTTATTCGATGTTGTTAATTTCACATGGGTGTTTGTCGATGTCGTTTTGTTTGTTCCATGGTATAACGTGATTTAAGTTTACGTGGACAGGGTAGCGTAATTTATGTTTACATAGGTCACAAGTGAATTTAGTTTAAGTACATATTCTAAAAAGGAATAACGTAATTTAAGATTACGTAGAGTAATTCAAGTTATACATGTACACGTAAACTCAATTTACTTGAACTAAGTAAACTCAGTTTACATTAACTGTGTAAACTGAATTTACGTTAGCTGCACAAAATGAATTTATGTTAGTTTATTTACCTTATGTAAACTCATGTAAACTGAGTTCAGTTTACATAAACTAAGTAAACCCAGTTTTACAATGTGGGTGAACACGTAAACTTAGTTTACTTAACTCAAGTAAACTGAGTTTACTTAAACTAAGTAAATTGAGTTTACATAAACTATGTAAACTGAATTTACGTATACATAGAATCAACACAGTCCAACTAAGAAAATGATAAATAGCTAAAAATAAAGCAATTAGAAGACCGGATACATGCGTGCATGCCAAAAGAGATGAAGAATCGAAAACTTACAAACCCTAATCGTGAAGACACACGAGCGATTGGCGCGATTGACTGCTTTTGAAGATGATACCCGAGCGGAAGGAAGGAGATGAAGGCGTACAGGCGTGTGCGTGCTTCTTTCTGAGTTTGAAGGAATAAGTGAACTTTTCTTTTGAAGAGAATACGTGAACTATGTTTTGTGGGTTTTGAAATAAATTGAAATTTTTATTCTAATTAAAGGGTATATTAGTAATTTTGGGGTGTAACTTGGATTATTTGGGGTGTGAGTAGTATCTGTCAATTTTAGATCGTGAACCTAATTAATAGAATGTAGTAAACCATATGTCACCCCAACATTACTACTCCCTCCGTCCCAAATTGTATGTCGCTTTAGGGGAAAAAATATGTACCAAATTATATGTCGCTTTACAATACCAATGCAGCATTAATGTTACTTTTTCTATTATAACCTTAACTATTTATTACTCTCTCTTCTTTCAATTTTTTCATTTATCTTTTCTATATTATTTATTAAGGACAATTTTGTAAAACAACTCATAATATCTCTTTTTCACACAATATTAATTGCATTTTCTAATATGTGTAAAATGCCCAAAACGTCTTACATTTTGAGACGGAAGGAGTATATTATACCAGTGTAACCCATAAAGTTCTCTTGAGCAAAAGTCATCATTCATCATCGCGAATACACATACTTACACCAACTCTGTTCAAGGAAGATGAGAAGGAAACATCAATATCAAATTTTAGTCTTCCCTCTACTTGTTGCTTCCATGTGTAGTCCTGATTTTGCCTCAGTCCCGTAATGCTAACTGCGACAACTGATACTGATCTAATTACATTTCCCGTCATAACTGGAATGTGATGGTCCTTCTTGCTTTTTTCCAAACTCTAATTGTCAAACACATGCTTAGATATTCTCTAAAATTTAGTCGTTGTTCTCTGTTACTTGCAACCACACTCTAAAGTTCCTAGGTTTCCATATGATCCATACAATTGTTGCAAATCGTTCAGACTAAGAATGACATATGCATTACAACAGTAAAAAGATTGTTGCCTCGACATTATATTCATGTTATAGAACCGAATTTATATCTTGTCATAATTCGCCATTAGGTCACATAGTAACACAAGTGGGGCATTCAAATAAAATATGAATGGTATCCTCATAATTTTGATTACATGGTGCACAGGTGGTTGAAAATTTGATGCCTCTCTCACTAAGTCTTGCTTGCGTTGGTAAACATCCACAACACATCCGCATGATAAGAAATTTCACTCTGGAAGGAACTTTGAGTTTCCAAATTATGGGTCAAAACCCAAGTTTGTGAAGGTTAGAGTTATCTGTAATATTATCCACACATAGTTTGTAGGCACTCGTTACTAATTATTGACCATTCGTATTTGTTTTTCAAATTAGCTTAACCTCGTTGACTGGTTGGAATGATGGAGTAACAAGAATAAGTTGAGACAACTTGATTGAAAAGTTGATGAACAAGGTTCTAATGCCACTTATGAGATTCATGATCAACAAGGCTATACAATCTAGCTTGTTGATGTGCCATTTCAAATTTCCTGCACCCGAAATGATAGTCCCTAACATACCCGAGGTGCATTAAAAACTAGGATTGTAGCACTCGAACCAATTCTTCACCGCGAGCCTGCCCCCACCACCAGATTTGAACTAAATATGCTTCGGCAGACAAAACGTGGTTTGTGACCAAACTTCAATTATAGGAAAGTACTTCGAGGGAAATAACGTGTTTTGAAAAGCCTCGATACCAATGAATCAGACAATGTTTGGAATTTCCACCCTTGCATACCAAGCATCACCAAATTAAAGGTTGTGAGGTCCTTAAAACACATAGCACCGTAATTTTCATGAACACTAAGCTTGTCTCAAGATAACTAATGCACTCATCATTTTTTCTATTGTATCTATAAAAGTAATGGGAAGCAGAAATATGCTCATGATATATGAGGGGATTACCTGAAGCACTAATTTGATCATCACCTCTCTTCATGCCTTAGACAAACACTTGATAAAACAAGAATTTATTTTCTGCCAAACCGTGTCCTTGATGAAACTGAATGTTGCTTTCTTGCTTATTCTAACCATGGGCAGTAGACCAAGACATTCACCAGTTTCTAGCATTGTATGTACTCCCAAAATATTGGTTATGAATTATTGAACAGTGTGCGGAATATTTCGACTGCAGAAGATTTTTGACTTAGAAAAGCTAATTTCTTGGCCCGACGCTGCTTCAAACATCGTCAAAATGTTCTTCATAACCCTCTAGCCTCATTTTCTTCATTACGGAAAAAGAAAAAAATAAAGTCGTCTACAACTAATAAGTGCTTAATAAATGGCTGCATTATGAAGTATTTTGGCACCATGCAATTCCCCACACGCCTCTGTGTGTTCTATGAGAGCTGAGAGACCCCCCGCCATAAGGCGAAAAAGGACCTCCTTGCCTCAAACCTGTCCTAGGAATGATTGTCCCTGCCACACCATTGTTTACAATGATGGATCAATCAACTGTTTCCATGCACATCATTGTTTACAATGATCTCCTTCAAACATGTCCAATTAATACGATCATAAGCCTTACTAATATCCAACTCTAAAGTAACATTACCTTCATTACCATCCGCCTTAGACTTCATATAAGCAACCATCAAATTGTCAACGATTGATTGATCTGAAACACACGTTGGTTGGTTATCTGAAATACATTTATGGAGAACATCCTTCAGCCAATTTGCAAGAACTTTTATAACGAATTACAAAGTACTATAGGTGGCGTTTGTGATGGGAAAGTAGAAAGTTTTCCCACCATGGGAAAGTTGTGTTGTAACTCATAGGTGGCAGTTTTACAAGTTGAAAGTAGCTTTTGTTTGGTTTTTCTAAGGGACAAACAAATTATAATGGAATATTAAACTAAATTTGGAATCATACCCCCCCTTTAATAGAGATTACTACAAAAGTATCAAAGTTGGTATCATACACTAGCAGTGAAGCTGCTGAAGGCACTATTTGAACCAAAATTCATTTTCTTCCACTTTTCTTCCACTTTTACCCTTAATTAAAATTCAGATTTCAAAGTTGGTAATAAAATAAATGAATATTGCAGGTGTGTTTTTCTTCATAAAAAAAATAAAAGAATAGTTGCATTATACCA
>Ga0228711_1004443_pt1 | contig 21571 bp, 16 predicted proteins | sample MedpolnodulmetaG_2_FD_177996 | JGI IMG/M metagenome (GOLD analysis project Ga0228711, IMG submission 177996) | Root nodule microbial communities from Medicago polymorpha collected in Santa Monica, California, United States - brown nodules | ecosystem: Host-associated > Plants > Roots > Nodule...
AGAGTGTGTGAAATGTGAATGCTGTTATAAAGAATGAGGCATTGCTTAGTTCGGTTTAGAATTTAATTTATGGTTGAATTGAGAAAACAGAGCTTAGTGGATTTGGCTTGCTTTAGAGTGAAGGTTTTGTGTTTATGGAAATGGGAATACGAATTAGGAGCATAATGTGATTTTGTCTACCTCCTCTTACAATCAAATATTATTAGAAGTAGTGGTTGAGTCCAACACAACCCTACAAAACTGGTTTGTAAGGCGAGAGGTGCCATTTTTTTTATAAACAGCTCTATCAATGTGGGATTTGCTCTTTTCCAATATACCCCTCACGCCCAACACTAACCTAACCCTACAAAGCTGACTTGTAAGGTGAGATGTGTCACTCTTTATAAACCCTATTCAAGCTCTATCAATGTGTGACTTGGATTTTTCCAATACACCCCTCACGCTCAACACTATTGTACTTGTGCGTTGATGTACATGGTGGGTGTCCCGATCAATAGATGTTAAATATGATATTAAAAAAGGATAAGCTATGGCTTATGCATTTAGTTTGTTAGTGAGCTGTTACTTGTGCAGCAAGTTAGTTAACTAACAAACTGTCTATTAACTAAAAAATCTTGACAAAATTATTTGAAGGATCACTACCCTCTCCTCGAAGGGCTTACTGAACGAGCTTTATGCATAAAATCTCCATGTAGTTGAGATATTAAATACTCTCATTAAAAAGTATATGACACAAGAGGCACAAATATAATTATTGTAATTATAATTTTACATATAACTTTTCATGTGCGTTTCTATGCAGAGTTCAAAAGTAATTTCTTTAGTGCACTAATAAGGATCTCTTAATATAAGTGATTAGAGGTGTACATGGCATGATAGGTTTTTTCTTCTTCTGGTTTGTGGACTCTAATCTCTGCTATAGTTCAAAACAATCATATTCAGCCTATTTCATGTCATGATAACCTACTCTGCATAGTCTTTGGCGAATTTTCAGGATCACTCTCTAGACATGTCCAAAAAAATGCCTCAGAGCATAGAAGTCAAGCAATTCCTGAGTTGCTTTCGGAGGATTTTCCCAGTTGCAGATCTCGGTATCTTGTCTGTGAAGACCACTTTCCGAACCTTCTTGTATGGAGCAACCTACCAGAAAAAAGGTTTAAAATGTGAAAACCATTCCAAAATGTAATAGACACTATGACATTGATTCAAGTAGTAATATCAATTCACATATCATAGAAGTTCATGTCTGTCTAGAGAAAAACCTGCTTAGCAACGTAATCGATCACATGGTTTGAAGAAAGTACACTTCCAACTTTCTTTACCACAAATGCCACTGGAATCTCCCCAACTCCATCAACCTTGCCACTAATATCGAAAATGATGTAATACTCAAGGTCGTATTTTAATGTCCAAAGAGGCACGCTATAAGACAAAGACATAAATGAAATGTTCATATACTTACGCTGTAACGGCTGCATCAACTATTTCAGGATGCGAAATTAACAAAGCTTCTAAATCAGCAGGAGCAATCTGTAAAAGATCATGTGTCATACATAAGAACAATGCATACATATTTAGTAAAAATAAATTGTATAAGAACTTTTTCTTATAGAAGTTTAATATACAGAAAGTTTGATACCTGAAATCCCTTGTATTTGATAATGTTTTTCAAACGGCCAGACAAATATAAATATCCATCTTGATCAAAATAAACAATATCTCCAGTATGTAGCCAACCATCCTTATCAATTGTTGACATTGTAGCTTCCTCATTATTCAAGTATCCTAAGAAATAAGGAAAAATTTTGGTTAATAATTTCAAATGGAATAGTAAAAGAGATAGGCAAAAAAGGTATAAATAGGCTTAAGGAATAAGACAGAAACAAAAGTTATAGCAACAAAACAGTTGAAGTCAATGAATCAATCTCATGCAAATGTAGGTTAAGATTGCACACAATAGACAAGACCTTATATATAACCATGTTTCCCTTTGTAATATATTTATCTATATGTATTTACAAAAATACAGAATTTTTACCTTTCATAATTGAAGGCCCTCTCAACCAAAGCTCACCGCTGAGGCCTTGGGGCAAAAATGTACCACTTTTCCAATCTACCACTTTTGCTTCTATGTTTGGAGCTAACAACCCTAGTGAGGAATAGTTGTGAAACTTATCAGTATTGAAGCCGCGTGTTCCTACTGCGCCCGACTCAGTCATTCCATAACCCTAAAAAGAAACAATCATACAGCTGCACATCCTTAAAAATCTAGGAAATCAACATTTTGCCATAAAGAAGTAAAGTTCAACTATTATGGTCCAGACTCCAGAACATGTTGTAAATGTGAATACCAATGGCACAAAAATAGTATTTATCGGCTGCTATTAAAAATAATTCCGGAGCTCACAATTTTCTCTGTTAACTAAATGAAACTAGCATTTATTTAGCTACTAACAGCAATAGCAAAGAAAAATAACTCAATCAATTACATAAATGATGGAGCATGACTTGCATTCTTCATTAAGGCTAATTTTCTCCAAGGTTCTTTACCTGTATAAAATCAACATTAGGGAAAGCTTGCACAAAATCATTTATAGCTCCTTTGCTCAAAGGCTCTGCACCGCAAGAGACATGTCTTAAACTCTGCAACTTACTTCCATTACCATCCTTTGCCTTCGCTGTCAATGCCGACAACATCATTGGAACAACATGAAAGTGTGTAACTTTATATTTATCAATCGCCCTAATAGCCTCATCGATGTCATATTTCCTCATTACAACGATTGTAGAACCCAATGACAATAATCCGGTAGCAAAGAGTGATAAACCATATAAATGGAACATCGGCAAAACAGCTAGATGCACAGTCTTGGAGCTAGAGTAATCATATTGAGAAGCTTCAAACCTCACAAAAAGCTCAACCATAGCAATAAGATTTCAATGAGTTAAAACAACTCCTTTGCTCACACCTGTAGTACCAGAAGAATACAATATACCGGCAGTGTCTTCTTGTTTAATAACCGGCCTTTGAGGCAAATCAAAGTCACCATAAATAAGGTTTTTCTTTATTGAATGGAATTTACCATAAGTAAGGTTATAAAAACATGAGAAACAATCATGCTTCAAATCCATTTCATTTTCTGGCACAGCAATAGCAGGAATGCCTAATGACTCTAGCTTCTTGATATTTTCAGGTATAGTGAAAGCAAAGCTCACACCACACTCCTTAACCTGCTTACGAATTTCGCATACACTACTAAGAGGATTCAATGGTGTAACAACAGCACCTAGATACATAACACTCAATAGTACAATGGGATAGTAAATTGAATTTGGAAGTAAAAGCAAAACAACATCACCTTGTGAAACACCCATTTTATGAAGGCCAGAAGCTAAGGATTTGACTAAAGTTAACAAATTTGAGTAAGAAATGGAAGACCCAGATGAGGAATCAACAAGGGCTAAAATCCCATCATGAGGGTGAGAAAAGATGAAGGATACAACGTCGAGAAAAGGGTCGGTCGGAAGGTTCCTAGGAGACTGTAAACTATTGTAAATTCCAGTTTTTGATGAATACCAATGAGGGTAAATGATAGTACTGTTGGGGAGAGAAAAAAAATTCCAGTTTGCAGCCATTGATTTTTAGAGAAGGAAATGGTACTGCAAAATTTTGAAGGAAGTTATGAGTTATGATTTTGTGTGAAATTTGAATGCTATAATAAAGAATTAGGCATTGCCTAATTTGGTTTAGAATTGAAAATTGTGTGGTTTGAATAACAGCATTCATGTGGAGTTTGGCTTGCTTGAGAGTGAAGGTTTTGTGTCTGAACATGGGAATATGAATTAGGAATGTAACAGCTACGTCTTGGGACCATTGTGTGTGGAGAATTGTAAGATAGGCATGGACATTTCTGCATGCATTCGTTGTGTTGCACGTGAAATTTGAATATTTGTTTTCGAATAGGACGAACGGAGAACTTTAAGGTGTTCCTCGACAACCATATGACGCCACGTTCAGCAACCACCACTTTTAACAACTTAAATTATTTGATATTTAAAAAATGATCTTAATAAAAAAATTCGTATTTTGTAAGAGTAGGTTTGATGAACTAAAGAACATAATGGGAAGGAAGGTTCTATCCGACATGAATTAGGTGGTGTATTGTGATATAATTCAATGTTGGTTTGTTAACTAAGATAGATATAAGTTAGTTTTGACAGTTACTTGCTATTCAAGTAACTAGTTTGTTAAGTTTGTTTTGATAGTTAGTTGAGCTACTTGCTATTTAAGAAAACTCAAAGAATGTAATTGTAGTGTTGTGCAATAATAAAACCATTTGACTCTTTCACATGGTGTGAAATTCTCTCTTCATATTTTACTCCTTCCAAAAGTCGCTAAGTACCCCAACAAGTTGGCCAGATTGAATGGCGATGTCATCGCCTACTTGAGGCAACTCAACCCAATCATGGCCTGCGCAAGTTAACTAGCTCGACTCAATCATAACCATTTATTTTTCATTTTGCTTTCTAAAATCATGTTTGTATTATCTGCCTTTCAACAAATCTTATTTCAATCAACAACAATGTTATGAGCTTTTTATCATTTTGCTTTATAACTTCTTTCACATCTCAATACCAACATAATCTTCCATCCTAGGTGCAACATGGTATAACCTGATAATAACCATGTTGGATCACATTACTTAGACCACATTAATTTTGCAAACATAATAAACCAACAAAAATGAGACCTTTCAACTTTCCACCAACTTGATCAAGTGAAACCTTCCTACTTTAACCACCTCATTGTTAAAAGAAGCCATAACATTTACATCAAGAAAAAAATAATGATAATTTACAATTGCAATAGGTAAATGGCCAAAACACATATCTAAGTCAATATATATTAAAAAGAAAAACACTAATAAGGGTCTCAAGAAACTTTGTAACTGATAAGCATATCTAAATCAATTCAAGGTTGATTTTGATATTGATAGGCATAATGAGTAGGGGAGGTAGGATGGTAATAATACTCAGGAGGTAAAGGGTAGTCATTGTAATGAGGTGGTGAAGGTTGATGTGGGTGTTGATGGACATGATGTGGTGGTGAAGGTGAACCAGGCTCACTCAATATTGGACTAGCAACATGATGAGTTTGGTGTTTATCTACTCTTACTTCAACCGTTTCTAGTTCAACCAGTTCCTCTTCTTCAACTTCGAACGATCTTAAGATTGGATGCAAGTAAGAATCTGCTAAATATGCCTTTATGTTTAGGTCAGGTTCTGTGGTTTTCTCCAGTATATCCTTAGCCATTGCTTCCTGAATAGGTCAAGAGAAAAATCAGTTTACGATACAACTGCTAAATATGAGAAAGCAACTACAATAGCATGGTTTGACATCCTTTCCAAACTGATTCTCTCTCCAGCAGGCGTTGATTATAACTTATAAGCAAAAAATTAACTCACTCTAATTAAGAAGGGAAATGCTAACCGGTGCCCCCGGGGCACTGGTTAAGCATACTAAAAAGGGAAATTATATAGTAATTATTGCATTGAAAACTGTGTAATTAATCCATAAATAAGTCAACAAAGTTTCCTTTTATGGTAATAAATTCCTTTTTTTGTATGCTTAACCAGTGCCCTGGGGGCACCGGTTAGCATGACCCTTAAGAATATTAGTTAATCTCATCCAACCTTTTTCACATAGTCAACGAAATAATTGTGTTTCCTAAACTTTTTTTTTTAAGTGAGATCGCTTATATTTTATATCACCAAACCTGAGTTTATCTATTTTTATTTATATTCGAAACTGGAATAGTAATTTGTAATATTGGCCTAATACATTGCACGTTAACATCACATACCTCAACAGGGTACTTCCTAAATGCTGGCTCAAAACGACTCTTGCAGTACTTGTGAAATGCAAATGTCAATATTGGTAACATTATAAGCAAAGGTGTAGACTTCACTGCCTTTTTTGTGCTAAGCAAGCCAAACAGAAGAATCTGGGATAGTATTAAGCTTGCGATGATGCGGCTGTGAACTTGTGGCCAAAATGCAGCAGCGCTTTCATATTGTTGATTGTAGACATTGATTATCTGCAAAGTCAAACATCATAAAAATAATTATATTTGTAATACAGCGTCATTGAATTTTCAGAGAAAAACGTTATAGGCACTGACCTGATGACGGTAAACCAAATATGCAAAGGCGAAGAAGACAAGTATGAAAGGAAGAAGGATTGGAGTTATCACAGCATACACAATACCAAGAAGGAAATATAGTTGAAGGCTTGGAAGAGTTTCGGGAAACTCCACACTCCCTGGATCCATCGCCTTTCCTCGATCTCTCTCGGTTTTAACTATGAACAGGTTCTTAAGATGATATATAACCAATGGCTTTAATCTGAGAATCTCACCAGCGATACCAGCCCAGCCATCAACCATTATGTAAGTTATAAAGAAGGTAGCCTTCATTGGAATGGAAACTCCAATTGTTCTAGGAATTCTATAATCAACAATAAAATCCACAAAAATCTGTCACATGGAGGAAACGAAAAAAACTAGGAAAAACATAACAAGAAAAAAATCAACTACAAAACATACTGTGTAGGTGACTGATGAAGAAAAGCATGCAGTTGTTCAAATGCAGTTCCAGTTATTATGCTTCCCAAGAAAACATTTACCAGCATAAAGTAATAATATTTTGCTGCTGTTTTCCGCTCGAGTGTTGATAATGCAATATATCCCTCAATTTTTGACATAATCATCAGAACTGTTGGTAGAATATATAAAAATATTTTAAGCGCCAAACCGGGAAGAAAACCTTGTAGAAAGGACTTGATGAATTTCCTGCCAAAAGCAAAAAAAAAGAGTTTTAACTACCAGACAATTATATTGAAGGCCATAATATTAATCTAGAGTGTAATTTTTGATAGAATCACGGAATCATATTCATTTACTTCTAGACTAATTAACTTCTCAACAATATATTCAAAAGCACATTTAAGTTCACTTACAATTCTATTACTGGTCTGAGGAAAGGAGCAACTTTTTCAAGACCATCCAAATTTGCAAGGGATTGAACAAAAGCAATGGGAATCATGTAGAAGAATACCAAGGCAAACACTGACAACGTTATTACAAGTTTCCGGACAGTTAAAGAAACAAATGGTATGGACAAGTTTCGCCAATATATATCACGTGGCTCTGGAGCCCAATCAGTCAACCAGAGTGTAGGATTTTTGCTTTGTTGGGTTTGTGCACATACTGATGCTGCCCAACGTGAATTGAATGACAGAAAAGCCACTGGCAAAATTGATTTAGGATCTTTTATAATTTTCTGGCGCTCCAATGTCATCTGCACAAGACATGTCAAAGTACCGCCAAGAAATAAGGAAAGTGCATGCATTACTATTTACTATTACTAGCATAAGGACAAGGAAACTTACTTTACAGAATTTTAATAACAAAAATATTCAAATAACAATGAGGAGTTAGACCCAGTCTGGTAAACAGTTTAATTAAGCGCTTATAGCATAAGTGCTTATCATATAAGTGTTTATGTACAAGCTTTCTATAACGAAAGATAAAATAAGAACTGTTTTCAAAAGTTATCTTGGAGAGCTTATAGAAATAATATGAAACAGCTTATGGACATGTCATAAGTTGTTTCCATAAGCTCTTTAAAACAGTCTCACAAGTGTTTCTGCCAATAGATAAGCTCAAATAAGTCAATTCAATTTCAAACAAGCCCTTAACATATTGCATAGAAAAACAAAAACAACTTACCAGTTTATCAAGTTCCTTAACATGTTGGTCATAGTACTCAATAGCATCAACTTTCCTACCCCAAAGCCCTAAACATCCAGTCTACACAATGAAAAGAGAGAACACCGTCAGATTCTGGGTTTGAATAGATTTTTGTTAAGCCACATACTGTACTTCTTGTACTCATGGTAGTTATCATTAATGTTTCAAAAATCAGACCGAACTAGATGGTTCAACCGGGAACAGGCAAGTTTGCTGGTTGGTTTGGTCCTAGTTGAACCGCAGTCTAGTTGACCAGCAGTAGGTTCAAGTTCAATAAGTTTTCATTTTGTGTTTGTTTATTTATTTTACTTTTAAACTTTTTTGTATTATTCAACCGTGGCTAAGCCGATTAAACCATGACACAAAGGGCTCACCGGTTCGATATTCGGTCCAATTTCTAAAACACTGGAAAAATTACATACCTTGACAGTTGGCCTTGTATCAGGATGCTTCTGAAACTTGATCCGGTAATAGTCCAGCCAATTTTGAAGTCTATCTCTTTTTCTCACAAATTTAGCGAATCTATTTGCATTGTAAACAGCCTGAAAGGGAAAAATGAATTTGACAATAGGAACATGACAATAATTAATGCAAAGAATGTTCTGCTGAATTAAATAAAATATATGAATGCTAACATCATGTATAAATATTATACTTATTTGAAATAATTTCATATCTGTGTCTTCAATCATAGATCGTGGAAAATAGCATTTGTGTCGCAGGACAAAAGTGGTTTGTGAAAATTCTGCTAAACCACTATAGCCACTATTTAGTATATATTTCAGACCTCACCAATCAAGAATATCGTAAAATTCATACCTGTTGTCCAATATAATGATCTGGGTGGTTTGTTTTAAAGAAGCTGTCCACACTATCTGATACCGAGTGACCAGAAATACGAGGGACATTCCTGACAACTACCTGCAGCAATCACGAAAACCATGAGGATTTCGGAAAGAGAATTTAAATCAACTAGAAGGGGTAAAATCCATAATTAACGGGAGGAACAATTCACGCTGAATTAAAACTTTCAGCTCACCGTAAATTGCTCTACACGCCTGCGCTGTGAGGCCAAGAAATGCAATCTCATTAATGCTACATTGTCATACTCCTTGTAGAGTAGAAAACAAATCCATATTGTTAACATGTATTCCAATCCTATGTGAAAAAAAAATCTGAAAATTGATAATTACAGCTGTTAGATAACTAAGAGAAGCGGTAGCACAAACATGAAAGGAAAAGCTAGAAACATGAAAAATGTAATGTAGCTATATCATGAGCCTAATAATGCTTCAACTATTTATTTTTTTCTTTTTCTAATAATGTGCTAATCTACAAGTGACAAGAGTAACTAATGCCACGAGCTTAAAGAATCAACTTGAAATGTTGTGAATTATTCATACCTTAAAGATTTAGGTGGAACATTTGATATTGAGAGTTTGTCAATATCACTCACTACCAATTCTCTTCTTAGGAAAAATAGTGTCCCACTTGATACATTGACTGGAATAAGAATGAGGAGTGCCACAATTGTCACTGGAATAAACATCTTTAAGCTGAAGTGCAACACATAAAAACTAGTCAGAACACTCAACAAATAAAATAATTTCAAAATTAAATGTAAATTGACCTTATACTATATTACTAACATAAGGACTGTATTAATAATTCAACTTAACTTATCCCTTCAAAAAAAAAAATTCAACTTAACCTATGTTTGTTTCCGCATTTTTACCTACCAGAATCATGTTTTGGTTAGTCAAACGCGATTTGACCATAAATTGTTATGTTTGGCTTTTGACATTAGATTGATTCCAGTCCCAAAATAAGCCAATATTTATAGATTCTGAGGTAGCATAGAATCAATTCTCAACTTTATGGAGATATACACACACAACACACAAACACAATTCTAATCCAAACGTAAATTGATAGAAATTAATTTTTGCGAATGCGTTGAAATAGTCACTTTATGTTCAACTCACTTTCAACCAAAATTTATTTTTGTCAATGCAGAACCAATCAATCACATGCTCAATACAATAAACAGAAAAATTGCAACCTTCACACGTAACAACAACAAAATTCACACACATATAACAGTACATAAATTGAGGGAGATTGAAGGAAAGAAGAAAATACAGCAACACCCCACATGGAACAAAACACCAAAGCTTAAGCTCACACGAAAACACCTCAAGAAAAAAAACAAAAGCTGACATTAACAAAAAAGAAAGTTGAAAACTACACGGCATGACTCTTAATTGAATCTCTTTGATAACAAAAAATTCTTAACATCTTCACAAAGATAATAAAACCAGACATCATTGTTCCTTGAACAACACATCAAAAAGTTGATTTTTTTTAATAAAATAAAAAATCAATTATGAGTTATGCTGAAAATTATAGCCTAAAAATAAAATTTCAATTCTCATTAACCCAACTAAACAATGTGCCTAAAAAAATTCTCAGAACCCATTATGAGTTAAGCTGAAAACCATAGCTACAAAAAAAATTAAGCAACAAAGAGTAATAAAAATCAAAACTTTATACTAAAAAATTAACAAAAGAGATAAAAGAAGATTACCCAAGAGTGTAAATTCTGAGAAAAACAGCAGAATCAAGACCAGCATGATTAATAATTTCAGTCTCACTCATTCTCAAAGCTTGAGGCATCCAATTAAGAAAAGTCAAATAAGTCTTGAAATTAAGATTAACAAATTTGCCAACAAAATTTGCAGAGCTTCTTGGATTGCTTCTGCCACCACTAATATACCATTTAGGAAAATAAACTCTGTCATTGATTGGTTGAATTCTGAGCAAAGCAAATGCTAACAAGAATGCAAAGGCTGAGAGTATGTTGATAGCTGCTGAGACACCAATGTCTTGAAGAGTTGCCATTCTAGAGAGAGAGAGAGTTTTTTAGAGAGAGAAAGACAGAGAAGTGTAACTGAATTTTAACATTAACTTGTGTTGTTTATTATAGGAAAGAGTGTTTGGACTTTTTTTTGAGAATATATTTAATGGAGTTTGATTAAAATATTGGAGTATGTGATGAGTAAGAGAGCACTATAGTTAAGAAATTTTTGGGATTTGCATGTGCTAGGAATGGAAGATAGAACAAGGTGGCATGTTCTGGTTTGTGTTACTTGTGAAGAGTTTGTTTGTACTTGGGTGCTGTTTTTTTGTTTTTGTTTTGATATATAAAAAATTATCATACGATATATAAAATTTAACATAATATATTCCTAAAAAAATATAACATAATATATAAAAAAAATGAGTGTTTATGAAGATATTGTATATTATTTATTAATTAATGGTAATGATTTCCTTTAGGATTTCAACTCATATCTTTAAGATATTGATTGCATTCTAATTAATTTTATCCTTCTTTATTGGGATTTAATTTAAATGCATAATGTGTTTATTTTATTTTTATATTATATAGGTATCAAAGAGATATTTGCAAAGATATTTTACAAACAAATATGATAATGTAATTTTTTTTTTTACAAGATATAATGTGATTTGATTTTCTTTTTGTATGTGTTAAAAAAGTTTTAAAATATTGTACCAAATTTTTTTGTTTTTAATAGAAATTTTTTAAATTATATAAACTAATCTCTTAGATTTTGAGTAACATGGATTGGATATTTAAATTTTTTTTTTAAAGGAGCTAAATTAACCCACCCAAATTGACACAAAAAGAATCGAACCTGATATCTTAAGGAAGAGTACACTCTCAGATCTGAAACCAATACCATCAGGCCAATCAAGTAGGTTAACTTTTTTTATTAATTATTGAGTTCAATATACTTTAGTGTGAGATTATGTTGAACCCTCCCTTTGGTTATCCAAACCGTTAAACTTTTTAAATTTTAATTTTCGTAAAGTCCATACCGTTACTTCATGATACAGCACTAGTGTGAGTGTTAGCACTTAGCATAGTCTAAAATCTTCTAAGAATAAAGTGTATGTTTTGTTTTTGTGATTGTCTTTGTCAATGTTCATATGTCATTATCATGTCACGCGTCAAAGTAATTAAAAGGTAATAAAATTAAAGGGGCTAATCTTTTTAATTTGTTTATTTATTACTTTTGGTAGCTTTTCCACGCGGCGGGAAAGTTTGCTGTAATAATGATGTAAATCGCTGGGTTTGCGGCAATAAATGTTGATCCATACGCATGAACAATTTATATCCTTTTTTTCTAAATTTCTAAATCATATAATTTTATTTTATTTTTTTACTAAAAATAATGTGTTTCCTTATTCCCAATATACGTAGGCGTGTTTCTTTCTATATACCGTACAAAAAAAAAATTAAGAGGAGACTGCACAAAAATAATGTTTTGATATAATGAACAAAACTAATATTTTTAAGAGAATACTGCACAAAAATAATTTGATTCCAAGCTATCAAGGAAGGTATTGGGTTGAATAGTGGTGATTGGTTTGATGATCATGTTTTGAGAGTGGTGGGTAATGGTGAAATGACATTATTTTGTCATGACCTTGGTTGGAAATTAAAGGGATATGGTAAGTTGAGAGAGAGATATAGTAGGCTCTTTGTCGTATGCTACAATACTAATGTGTCGATGAAAAATATGTTTAGATTAGGTTGGTGGCTTATGGAGGTGCTTGAGTTTGGAGGCATCGTTTATTTGTATGGGAAGAGGATTTGTTACTAGATTGTTGTTCTTTGTTAGGCAATGTTGCCTTGCAAGACAATATTTTGGACCGGTGGTCGTGGAGGCTCGATTATAGTAAATGTTACTTTGTCAAAGGTGCTTATCATTTGTTAAATCTAGAGGAGAAGAAATTGGTGGTCCATTCTAAACTTGTTTGGAATAAGTTAATTATGTTAAAAGTGACATTATTTCTTTGGTGATTTCTTCAAAACCAAATTCATATGAAGGACAATTTTATTAGACAGGACATTGTGATTTCATAATCTCTTTTTTGCTTGGATTGTGTCGAAGATTTTCAACACTTATTTTCCATTCTTTCTCTAGGAATGAGTGGTATGACCTATTGCATTGGTTGCACATTTCTTTTGCTTGGTCTAATTCTCATATTATGCATGCTTTTCAAAAATGGGGTCTCTAGTTCGGGAACAAAATGGTTCATGAACACTCTTCAAGCTATTTGAATGTTGTCTGGACATTATCGAAAGCACGTAACAATCGTCTCTCTAGTCATAAAGAATCTACATATGATCATATTATGACTCATAACAAAAAAATTGGTTCAATTTGAATTAGTGGTGGGTTAATCCTATAGTTGTCTTGGTATTATGACTTGATAAAGTAGTAGCGAGTTTCATTATCTTAATTTACTTTTGTATTTTTGTTGTTCTTGTAACTTGGTTGTTATGACTTTGTTGTCCTATTCTTTGCACACATTGTGCTAGAATAGAGTTTTTAATATATCATTTTTAGTTTGCCTTTTATAAAAATGAGCAAATTGAGGTGAAGGAATTGAAAAAAAATTATAATGTCAACACAAAATTATGACTTTTAGGGTCTATTTGGTTTTGAGGTGAATGAGGGGGAGGAGGGAAAGAGAAATTATTTTTAATTTTAGGTATTTGATTCCCGTCTTCAATATCATTTTATTTAAGGTACCGTTTAATTTTTTCGTAAGAAACTAAAAAGTTATTAGCAAAGAAATGAATTCCATCAAATCTAGAAGAATGAGAATGGTAAGGAACAACAACAAAATTGTGAAAATAATCAAACATAGTAAGTATCCTAGAGAATACCTCCATTTATGGCTTCCTTATGTAAAATTAATGGAGAAGAGTAATGTAAGATAAACCTCTCAACAAATGAAATTATAAAGCAAACAAAATAGAGGAAAGGGGAACAGTCCAAGGAAGTGAAGAAAATGATTTGCAAGAGGAAAGATAAAAGTATTTCAAACAAGAAACCAAACCAAGAGGTGTCTCTTTGTGACCAAAATTACACAATCCAAACGATATACCCCATCTTCTCTAAACATCTTTATTGAAAGAAACAACATGCACAAATTCCTTGAAGACACAAACAATAGAAATAGACAAGGTATTATGGTTAGTAGTCAAACACAAATCATCATTAGTGTAGAGAGAATACATTGGTTGTCTAGCAACTAAAGTTCTCTTTGCCTCTTTTTTTCAAGAACAAGTTATCCACTAATTTTCTCTCTACTGTTTCCTTCTGTTTTCCCTTGCTTAACTCTCGATCAACCTTAGGAGTTTCTTCACTTCCTCTATTTTTTTTTCACTCATTTCTTGTGTTTCTTTCTTTCTTTCTTTGAAGTCTATGATATATTTTGTCCTTGCACACATATTGTAGAGTAAGAGGAGAAAGAACAAGTGTGTGTATTGTGAGCAAAAAAGAATTTGTTAGTAAAGTCATCGATCATGGTCGACTTTTCTATCAAATTACCATGGTCTACCAAATTTCATCTTGATATTTATGAAATGCTATATTTAACCATCATTTATCTTCATTATATCTTAACCATTGAAGTCTATAGTGTATAGGATGTAAAGTAGTACAAAGATTAGTTTTGTAACTTGCACTAGATACATTAGTGCAACTCCCACTATATCAAAGAACATAATTTTCCTTGAACTAGACACCTAATGTGATTTTTTTTTTTTTGGTGAGGACTCCTCATCTTTCATGTAACTCCCAACAAACTTTTCACTTGGAGTGGTTAGTCCTCACTTCCCTCTTCACCAAAAAAATGCAAAACGTAATTGGAAATTATAATTGACCAAAAAACTTTCACTTGGAGTAGTTAGTCCTCAAGTTTTTTGTGATAATTTATAAATGCCAAAAAAAACTTGACCAAAAAAAAATTGTCGCAAAAAAAATCTTGGCAATTATAATTTTTTCATACACGAAATTTTTCTTATACTTTTTACACTCTTTTAACTCAATTATTTTCTGTTACACTTTCTACTTTTTCACTCATTTCTTTTTATTTTGATATTTATCTTTTGCTTTTGGATGTCTCCACAAGCAATAACTTTGACCTTTGATTAATTGGAGATTTCAAACCTCACATGTGAAAAAGGATAAAGTTGCTTTTCGAAGTCTCCACTATATATATAAAAATGGTAAACTTGATTACTATTTGGACAAAATGGACTATCAATATATGCTATATATGTTGAGTTGCTTAACCTTCACTCCACATTTTCTAAAAAATTACATATTATCTCAAAAGCGTACTTTTAGACAATACTTGTTAAAAAATACATTTTTAGACGAAAACACATTTTTTTTTCTTTCTATATGAAACATGTGAAGCTATGTTGGAGTGTGGAAAATGTTTATTCTCATAGTATATAGTATATACAAGAAAGTAAACAACAAAAGTGAAGAAGCAAAAAGAAGTATGGAGAAAAAAATACTATACATGTGGTGGTATGGTGAAGAATAATATTAGACGTGTTATGCATGAGGTGGAACGAAAGAGATGGCATCTCACCCGTGACACCATCTTGCGATGCGTTTCGTTCTTCTTCTTTGTTTTATGTACTGACCCTTAGGTACTAGTTTGCTTAACTAAGCAAAACGACAAGTTCAAATTTAAACAAATAAAATTGACCATTTTCTTTGCCCATTTACCCATAATTAGGGCTATTTTGTTGTGGCCGGTGTGTTTGGTAGATACCTAGATTTAAGTGTGAGGTTTGAAGGAGATTTGAGTTATGATATTTCAATTAACTAAAACATAAGAGAATTGAAAGAAATAAAATTTGAACTCAAATGTCATTCTTTATTGTTAAACAAAACAACCCCCCTACATGTCATGCTTTGGTTGCTTACTAACTTAATCCACGTTAATGTGATAGGACAAATACAATAATCATTAAGTCTATTTGAATTTGTGTTGATCCTAACATAACATAAATTTGACTTGTACGTAAAAATAGTGTTCATTTATAAACGTAAGTTCAAGTTATTTCTCTTTCAACGTGTGACTCTTAACACACTCTTTCATGCTCATGACTAAATATCTGGAGCGTGACTTGAGTAAACTGAAAACGAAAACTTTGATAGCAGGTGACACAACCGATATTGGATAGGCTTTGATATTATATTGAATTTTATATTTGGTCTAACTCATCCAGAAAGGCCTAGCGGCGCAATATATTGTCTGCTTGTCTTCTATTCAAGTGTAAATAATGATTTATATATATAAAGAAAGTATTTTATTTGTAAGGTGAAAAGTAACTTCACTTGTAAACATATGTTCGATCATCTCTCATCTACTCTGAACAAATCCCAACACCTTGCTAAACATAACACCTCCTCCCTTGTGATACTATCTTTAGGAAAAGGAAAATGGCTAGAGTAAACTTGGTCTCGTGAAGAGGATTAATATTAAGTAGACTCTCAATTTTCACCTTGAGAACAATGTGTTTCTTAAATTGGTCCCCCTACTTTAGTCAAACTGCAATTTCGGTTCCCTCTATCCACCATTTCATAAACTTTGAACAAGTCACGATTTCGACAACTCAATTTGATGGCGTGTCAATAAATTACGTGACTTGACATGAAAACTAAGATAAATTACTTAAAAGTCTTAAAAAAAAAATAGGGTGTTAAATTGAGTTGTGATCAAGCATACAAAGTTAAAAGAAGATCAAATTGAAATGATGCAAGAGGATGGTAGTAACTAATTTATTGTCACTTTATCAAATTAAATGGTCGAAATTGATCAAATTTTTGAAATAGTGGGTCAAAATTATGGTTTATCAATACGTAAGCGTGCTTGAAATTGGTATGTGTCTCCGGAATTATCAAGGCCATTTTATTAAAGCATTAATTAAAGAGAAAAAGTAACTTATACCCTCAAAGACACATGTTAAAGAGACCAAATATATAATTATAGTATTGAAAATTGTGCATTTAACATCTAAAATGTTTAAAAGTTTATTTTCTCAATGCAAAATTTACTTTTCATTTCTTCTTTTAGTTCTTAACTTTAGTGACGGAGACACATTGAACTCAGGGTGGTCAAGTGCACACCCTCAGATTTTCCAATTAGGCTTAGTAATTTATAGCTTTTTCTATTCTGCACCTCCTCAAAATCTATCTCTGCACCTACCTTGCACCTTATTAACTTTACCGCTGCAGCCTACAACTCGAGTGGAGTTCGTGACCTAAGCTTTAAATTGAAATTCGTAACTGCTATGTCATAGAGTATGCTATGATTGATCTAAATTTTATTATATGTTAGAATATAATTCAAGTTTTACCTCATAAGTTTTTGTTTCAAAAGAAAAAAACTCGTAAAATTTTATCGACAATTTAACTCATTTAACACACACACATAAACATATTAAAACACACACATATACATATATTAAAATTGAATTATATAAATAATTATTAATAATAGAAGTTAAATAGTTTACACTGTTCGGTAAAGACAACTCAATTGGTAGCTATAAGGACGTTTGATTTTTTGGAACGTGAGTTTGAGTCATAAGACTTTACATTTATCCATGCCTAAGATAAGTTATTTTTGCCACTAGACTCTTAGATTTTTTATTTTATTTTTTATAAAATCACACCCCCTTAGCCAGGGTCCTGGCTATGCCACTGGCCACAAGTTAGCATGACCCTTAACTAAATCGTATGAAGGTACTCCTCCGCAAGAAGCTGAAGCGTTGGGACCACTACTAAAAAAACAAAAATTAGTGAGGGATCTTTAGTGAGGGAAAACGTGAAATCCCTCTCTAATTCCGTCACTAAATTTTGCGACCGAGGAATTTGTGAGGAATTTCATTTTTTCCGTCACTAATTTCCCTCGTTAATTTTGCTTTTTCTAGTAGTGGACCAAGAGATGCTATTATTTGGCTTGGTTATTTGGGTATGTCAAAAGTGCATATTGAGCTTCCCTAAATTTTTTTTGCATATTAAGCTAGATTGTAAGCTAGTGGTAGAAAGCATTGTTGAGTGAACTAATAACCAACCTGAAGTTGGAAACATTATAGCTACTTGTAGAGATTTGTTGCAACACTTTTCAAACTTTAAGATAAGTTTTATCTGGAAACAAGCAAATTATGTCGCCCATAGTCTAGCTCGGGCGGCAAAGTTGTATGTTAATCACTAAGTGTTCAATTTGATTCCATCTTATATTGATACTATTTTAAAAAATGAAATAATATAAGTTACTTGTGTTAAAAAAAATAAAATTGATCACTAATATCTTCTGAAATGATTGAAATTCTAGCGTACTTATTTTAAGATGTTTTATGAGATGTTTCAACGTCAGATATACAGAAAGCAGATGTTCCGTTTAATGTTCCAACATCATGCATATAAACAAATAAAAGCAAGAAAATAAATGACGAGAGTAAAAAGGCACAATGAGTTTGTTGACCCAGTTCGGTGACAAACACACCTACTTTGGGGGCTAGCAAGTCAAGAAGGAAATCCACTAGTGCTGTCCTTATTCTAAAGTTCTCAACAAACTTCTCGTTTACAACTTAAGACCTAGGACATACCCGTCTAGACTTCAACCTAGGAACTCCTAGATCTGAGATCACATCTCACTATCCTACAATCAATCATAGCCCCTGTGATTATCAGATTCAAACACAAATGGTGAAGTTACCTTCAAACACAATCTACAACCTTGCTTCAAAGCTTCGGTGTAGGACATGAGTTTACAATTCAATAAACAATCATTAACATGCATCAAGGAGATACAAAAAAGGCTCACAATAAACAAACAGTCATAGACTTGCATCAACACGATACAAGAGAAGAACACACAAAGAACAAGAACACAAAACCCTAATAATGACTCTTATTTAAAACGATGGTTTTGATCCATTACAACTCAACTAAAGGTCCTGCTCAATGCATCAATATGATACAAGGAGAGGCTCACAAATAAAGTACAATTCGAAACTCTAAAACACTCAATTCAATACTATTGAATTGGTGAATACAACTAGGGTATGAGTCTTCCTTATATAGCCATTCAGCAACATGAGCTTTTTCGTCATAGGCTAAACATATATTTGCATCAAATATTCTTTTCAGAAATATATTGAAACAAATATTCTTCAGAAATATATCTTCCAAAATCTCTTTTGAAAATATATTTCACAAATAAAAATATCCATCTAAAAAATATATTTCTTCTGGAAACACAAGTCTCTTGGACCACAAGTCACATGAATAAAATCTTCATAGAATCTTTAGTGATCTCACGTAACAAATTAGAAACAAATATAACAACTCCTAAAAAGTAGGAACATCTTTAGGAACCGCCAAACACACCACCAAAGAATCCTAAAATATTGTCTATACTTTAGAAACAAATCACCCAGCCTGTGAAGCTCAGATACGAGATACGATACAGATACGATACTGCATCGATACGTTGATACAACAAAATTTCAAAAATTAAGATACGATACGGCTAGGATACGTTAATAAAAAATTATATAATTAAATATACAATATAATTATAACCGTTTTTTAATATGCAAATTATTAACAAACAAAAGAAACCAGTCATAGGCTCGTAGCACATCAACATAAATATCAATAATATTGACGATTAAGATAATGATTTTTTTTTTTTTTTGAAATAACGATTAAGAGAGTGATGATTAGTCAATAGCATACACAATATATCCCAAAAAAAGCACCATCAGTGCTATACTATATCCAAAAGGAACATTGTTAGTGCTATACTATATCGATCCAAAAAAGAAGCACTATATCCAAAAAAGAACACATCAATACTCAAGAGTTAAGTTATTTTAGTTAACATTATTTGGGAAGTATCAGGGCAGGTATTAGTGCAGGATAATTATCGGATACTCTCCTGATACGTATTGGGAAGTATTGGATAATTATTTTTTTAAAAAATAAAATTTAATCTTCGGATACTCTCCTGATACGTATCGGGAAGTATCAGACAGGTATCAGTGCAGTATACGCATGGGATACGATACGTCATCCATTTTAAAGTATCGGGGGCTTCACTGCACCCAGCTGATTCTACACAAAAGTACGTTACTTGGTGAACAAAAAATAAGACGTGGTTTCCTCAATAAGATAAAGCGCGTGAAAACCAAGTCACACAAACAGGGCACACTGAACCATGCCAAGATGTTGGAACATCGTATCCAACATCATACATGAGTATTTGTTTTAGCAACAATGAAGCCAATACTCAAATACCCAACAATCTCCCCCTTTGGATTTATTTTTGGCTAAATCAAACTGAGGCCATACAGATAAGGTAAAGAGATACCACACATACATTTCTTCAATCCACAACCATGAAGAAAAGTAGCACAACTGCAAAAAGGACATGTTGAGTCATCATCCAGCACATCACAGGCATACAACCAGGGCACACTGAACCGTTCCAGGATGTTGGAACATCATATCCAACATCACAATGTTGGATATTTATTTTAGCAATAATGCAGCCAATACGAATATCCAACATCTTCATATTTTAGATTTTTTTTGTGTTTTATTCATTTTCAAACTACTAAAGTGATATATTTTTCTCCTTAAAAAAAGTGATATATTTTTCTGTATATGCGACCAAACTAACATTTCGTAATTTATTTCTCACATGATTGTATTTTTAATTTTTCACAAATTGGTCAAACATGTTCTTCACGGATAAAATTATTCAATAATTTTTAGTCGAATCAATACTTCAATTTTTGGTTGAAAAAAATTATTAACAATTTTTTTATTGGGGGCATGTGGCCCCAATGTGACTAACTTATATCCTCCCTCTATGTTCTAATGTATAATCATATTTTTATAACAAAAGATAAAATAAGATAAAAATGTTTTTATATAAGTTATAAATTGTTTTCATAAGAAACCTTAGAGAGTTCACAAAAATAACTTATGAATATTTTATAAACTATTTTTTTGAGTTGTTTAAAAGAGTCACATAAGTATTTATGTCTTTAGATAAGTTAAAATAAAGCAATCCAAATAGATTAAAAAATGAAAAGGAATATTGTTGGAATTTCTAAAAGACAATTACTTTTCTCACCCTCCATACCTTTACACCTGCTTCAAAATATACAATTCAAAATATTTAGAGTGTTGGAGGGCGTTTTTAACTTATTTTTACACCTTTTGGATCATATAATCTAAAATGTTGTAGGGCGCACGAGAAGTTAGTATGGTGTGATAAGAAACTTTCTTTTTAATATATGGAGATGAGGGAGTAATTAGAAAATTGATGCATACACATTCGCTTAGGCTGAAAAATGCATGTAAATTACTCAAATGCCCCTCGGCAGTTAACTGCCGAATTGTGGAACCGATTGCAGTTAACTACTGAGTAAAACTTCGTGAATATTGTTTTGCACATTACTTAAATAAAAATTTAAAAAAATCGTTAAAATAATTGTGCACAATGATTTTTTTTAAGGTATAGTATGTTGTTATATTTTCACCATTAAAATAATTGTGCACAACGATTTTTTATTATTTAAGTAATTTGCAAAACAATATTCAAATGCTTAATTTTTACACTCATTGAAATATTTTTTGAGGACTTAAATGCTCTTTATTTTTTTGTCAAAATTTAAATGATATTCATATTAAGATATATATGCATAAGTATAATACTGCAATTGTTTGAAACGTACCAAAATAATGATTGAAACATTCAAAATCAATAAATATTAATAATGACAATTTATGTTTTTTGTCAAAAAAAAAAAAACAGGTTTGAAGTTTTCTCGGCAG
>Ga0228711_1004446_pt1 | contig 21566 bp, 15 predicted proteins | sample MedpolnodulmetaG_2_FD_177996 | JGI IMG/M metagenome (GOLD analysis project Ga0228711, IMG submission 177996) | Root nodule microbial communities from Medicago polymorpha collected in Santa Monica, California, United States - brown nodules | ecosystem: Host-associated > Plants > Roots > Nodule...
TATCAATTCATAATGCGAAAGCGGAGCTTTGATATTGGAACAAGTGAATTTAGACAAGGGTTGCGAAACATGAGAATAGTCTAGCAAACCTTGAGACATATAAAGTTTCGTTCTTCAAGGATTCCAAAAGCAATCAACCATGAGAATAGGCGTGGTTGCTAGAGGAACACACTCACGGCACCTCGAAAGAGGCTTTGATACGCTAAAGAGAAACTTGTCTTTATAAAGTAGGTCGAATATAAAGTTATGGTTTAGGGTTTGTTTGTGAAGGATTCGTGATTACGATGAACCAATAATCCCAAGGCACCTTTTTATTATTATTGTTATTTTCTTTCAAAAACAAAAACTAAACCTTTTTAATTTTAAAACTTTCATTCTAATCATTGTTAAAAGTTAATTAAATTCATAACTCTCTGTCGGAACGATACTCTATTTTTACTACTTCGGTAAAACCGTACACTTGCGGTTTTGCTTATCAACACACAAGTAAGAGACTTCATTTGTTCAATCACACAAGAAAGAAACTTCTACAATCAGAGCTTAATAAAATAAAAAGATTATTGATTTACACTTGATATACAATCAGAGGTGTAAGAAGTTTGAGTTCAGATGACTTATAGTACTTAAGAAATTAAGATATAAAAATTTGTAAGAATTTCTCTAATTGTTTATGCACTATTTAATTTGGCAGAGGAATGACACTTATAAAATGATAGAAGTCTTATTATATTTCTTCAATTGTTCAGGTCCTTATGTATGAGGGAATGAGAGAGTCGTTGTTGAAGAAGTGTCAGAGCATCAAATTAGTCCTTGAGAAGCTTGATCAAAGAAGTTGGATCTTTTCCTCAAATGGATAATGTCGTTGTGTAGTCATTTGAAATTCCTTTGCTTTTAATATAATGGTCTATTACATTCTCTTTGTCCTTGAATTTCTTTGTTTGTTTCTGCACATGATCGGAAGAGGACAAAATGTACTACTCTGACATTGAAAGCGACCTTCCTTCAGAAAACGATAAAGCTTCATCCTTCGGAGTCTTATTTCCAACAGATCCTTCTGAACAAAAATTCGATTCTAATCACAATGTTGACTATTAATTGGTTGACCTTTCTTCAGATCTTGTTCCAAGACTTAACAACTTATCTTTTACTTCAGATGCACTCTTATGCGTTTACAGTCTTGATGTTTTAGAACCTAAACTTGACTTAAGAGTCAGGATTTAATTCTATGATCCTGCACGCTTGAATATATATTAACATATTCAATTGTTCTTTAATACTTTGTTATCATCAAAACATCAGAAGCATGTTCAAAACCCATTTTGGTTCGACAGTGGCTGTGGCTTGAAAGAAGGTTTTGTAGACCTATATCTCATGGGGTTCTTGGTATTAGATCTTAGATTTCTCTCAATCAAGCCTCTAATATCAATTTGTGTTAGGATTTTCTTCATTCTAGAGTGAAGGCTAAGTATAATGTGACATTGAATAACTTTAATTGGTTGCTTGGTGATGGCAACTCCATTTGTTTTTGAAGAGATGCTTGGTATGGAAAACCCTTGATCTTACATTTCCCTGCTAATATATCAGTTGATGACAACATTTTGGTGGGGAATTTAATTTGTGATCAACAATGGAGTTTCCCTGATGATTTTATTACTCAGTTACCTCTTCAGTGCAACCTTGCAAATCAAGTAATCATTTATCTGGAGCAAAAGAAGGACCAATTTCAAGTAGCAATAAACGTCACAAGAATGGGGGGGGGGGTTGAATTGTGACCCTTTTAAAATTATTCCGGAAACTTATGTTTAGATTTATATACTCAAGAAAGTTCTTATTTTATGTTAGTTCAACAAGATTATAGTATATAACAATTAATTGATAGGACCAGAGTGTTCTAGAGAATGATTAATATAAGAGAGAATGATAAAACAATATTATAAACTGATTTTAAACTTTCGTCAAATAATTAATCAATTGTTTTATCTTGGACCAGAATGTTCTGGAGTCAGTTTAATATTGAATAAAGTAATGGAGTAATATTAATGATTAATTAGGACCAGAATATTCTGGAGATTAATATAGTGTGTGTACTGTATAACTTTAAATAAAGAGAGAAATAGAGAATAAGAATAACACATGAGAGTTATCCTGGTTCAACAAACTTGGCTACTTCCAGTCCCCACACCTTGTGTGAGATTATCCACTATAGTTGTCTTGCTAACAGAAACTTCTGACTAGCACTATAAGGTCTTGATCACACCAGATCAGTCTGTTACACCCTGTATTTTCAACCTCAGCAAACTTCTACAATTCTTTGTTTTCGCACAAGAAAGGTTGTTACACTTTTTCTTAAACTATCGTTACAGATAGGCTTTAAGAATTACAATACACTTTGTAAGATGAGATTTGTCTTGGATCAAATAAATTCTCAACACTTGTTTGAGATTTACATAAGCAAATTCGAAAGAGAAGATCCAAGAGATATAGCGAGAGAGCTTAGAATTTGCTTTGTTTGCGAAGAGCTTTGTATGTAGTGATGTTTTTCACTTGAGAGAATATTTGCTTTCAACCTTCAAAGCCACTTGTATTTATAGGTGAGTAGTGCCTTGGTGATCAAGAGTGAAATTAGAGTTGTTGGACACGTTTTTGATAGCTGTCTAAAGTCTCAATTGATTTCATTTTTCTTCTTAAAAATGGGCAGAACGATCTCATAATGTTCTAACCAATTGCCTACCCTTGCTTGCACTGTTGCTTACTTGCGAGAGAGATAACCAGTTGTTTGCTTGTTGTTCAATTTTGATTATGTCATCCTATTTTCCTTTAGTGGTGTCATGCCTAAACAAGCCATGTGTTCTTATCCATGATTGAGATATTTTATTCTTTATGGGCTTTAACTTCCAAATGGGTCGAACTCTTTTCTTATGGCCCAAAAGACATCTTTCAAATAATAATCTGCTATGCTTTCTTGTTGTGCTGACTTGTTTACTTTTGATATACTGTTTCATTTTCGTATATGCCAGAAATTTCTCAGTACATTCTCATGAAACAAATTCTCACAAAACAAATTAGTAGATAACAAGATTAAATAAATTTAATATGTCTGTAATCTTTAAAACATCAAATCAGGATTTTGTTTCAACACAACTATGTTGGAAACATTCAAGCAATGAAGGGTTTAATGTCAAAGTGGCATAAAAATTCAAATCTAAGCTCTCTCGAGAGATTAAGTGGGCCAAGCACAGCCGGTCTACCAATATTCCCCCTTTTAAATCTTTGTTAGCTTGGAGATTAATGAATGACAAAGTCTCAACAGATGACAAGCTGAAAAAGAGGTTGTTTTTACCTTCTCTGTGCAAACTCTGTATGAATAATGAAGAATGTACTTTTCATCTATTCTTTGTTTGCAATTATTTTGTTCATATTTGGAGATGCTGACATCAGTTCTGAACTTGTCTTCTCAATTTTAATCTCTTGAAGACATTTGGAGCCTGTATGTGAAAGGTTGGTCTCCTCAGTGTACTTTGGTGACACAAGATGCTATTATTAACATTTCGAATGACATCTGGCATGCTAGAAACTCTGTCAGGTTTAATAGTAAGCATATTCTTTGGAAATCATGTGTTGCTCAAATGATCTCTAATGTCTCTATCACTGCTAGCCATTCTAAGCTACTTCCTAGCTCATCTATGTCAAAATTCATGATTTTGAAGGCTTTTCGTATCAAAATTAACCTTCCTAAGGAAAACATAATTAGGGAAGTCATTTGGTACCCTCCCATTTTCAATTGGATAAAATGTTACTGTGATGGGGGGTCTGTAGGAAACACCGTCTCTTGTGGGGTAATTTTCAGAAATAAAGAGGCTTTATTTCTTTGTTGCTTTGCTGAAGGTCATGGATCTGGTAATTCTTATTATGATGAGCTTTGTGGAGCAATGAAAGCTATACAATTTGATGATTCTAAAAACTGGAAAAACTTTGTGGCTTGAAACAAATTCTTTGGTAGTCAAAGCGTTCAAAGATGCTAGAGAAGTTTCTTAGAGGATAAGAAACAAATGGACCAACTGTCTTACAATTATATCATCTATGAATATTGTAGTTTCTCATGTATATAGAAAAGATAATACTTGTGCTAATGCTTTAGCAAACATAAGTTTGAATTTGAACTCGTTTATTATTATCCCATTCCAATGGAAGTTAGGAGTGATTATGGTAAAAATAGACTTGGTTGACCTAATTTTAGGTTCACTCACTTTTGAGAATGTTTTGATATAGTCTCCCTTCTCTTTTTTGTACCAATTTTCTTTCGCTAATGCATCTTAGTGGGTGGGGTTTAGCATGGGAAAAGAGAGTTGTTTTCCACCATGGAAAAATAAGTTTTAACCATTAGATCAAATGAAGAACACAATCTTATCATACTCCCTTAACACTAGATTATTTTCTATGTGATCTTGCACCCTCTCTCTCTTGCATGTCGCCACTCACCCACCACCACCACCAGATTATTCAACCTTGCTATCTTCCACCAGATTATTCAACCTTGCTATCTTCCATCTCACTATCTTCAACCCAGACTAAAATTGATCCACCATCACCAAATCACAGTGCAGATAAAATCACCACCGGCGAAATAGAATAACAAAAAAATTTGGCAGTGTAGAAAACATCAAGCCCACCGACCGTTGCCCAATCTCTCTCTCTCTCTCTCTGTCTCTCTCTCTGTTCTCTACATAAAAATGGCAAGTTAATCCCCCTACTGGTTTCAAACACAATTACACAAAATTTACCCATTTTCAATTTTGGCCTTTTTTTGTTGAGATTTTTAGTTCATGACTTGTTGTGTCAGTGAATTGAAAATTCATTGGATTTGGAGAATAAATAAATTTAATTATTGTTTGAGTTAGCCCTCTTTTGTAATTCAAGAAGAATTGAAGAGTTTCGATGAAAGCTTGAACAGAAACAACAGCGTTATGCTGGTGGTGGGTGAGTGACCATGGAGGAGAGAGTGATGGTAGAAAATAGTGTGGAAAAATCTAGTGTTGAGAGAGTAGGATTAAGTATATGTTTGGTTCAGCTTTGACACCCTTTAAAAGCATTTCTAGCAGCTTTAAAAGTGAAAACTAGCAATTCCAACATGTTTGGTTCAACTTTTCAAAATCAATTCTCATCTCTAAAAGCAATTCTAGTTGAAGCTACAATTCCTAACTTTTGAGTTAACTAGAATCGATTCTCCAATAAATTTTATATTTTGATTATTATAACCTATTGTTTTTCTTTATCAATTCTCCTTCTTTTTGCTTTGTATTTAATTTGATGAACCAAATTTAATTAGAAAACTTAACGAACCAAATTAACCCCAGAAAATATTTATGGTCATGAGTTACCAAGTTTTGAATTTACTGTATTTTTTATTTTACCTTTCTTTTACGCTATATTTTATCATTTTTGTCAACTAACTCTAGTATTATTTAACTTAACTGTATTTTATCAAAAAATGTAAAATATATGAGCATATATTTTGTAAAAAAATTTGGTTTAATGATTGTATATATCATTTTTTAAATTAATTTATTTAAATTAAATAATATATCTACATTTAGTACTGATCTACATATACATTCAACTATGTTCAATTATTTGTATTCAGCTAAGTAATTATACATTCAAAAATAATTTTGATCAAAATCATCCAAACAATATTTATTCTATTTAATCGATTCTGCATTATTGTATTCAAACATAAATAAATTCTATCAGAATCAATTCAGTCGGAATCAATTTTATCCAAAGATGAACCAAATACAAACTAAAATGTATTTCTCATTTGATCCAATGGTTAAAACTTATCCATGGTGAAAAACAACTCTCATTTCCTATGCTAATCCCCACCATCTTAATGTATTGTAGCACCTTGCTACACATCTTGCTTAAAAAAAATAAAATTCTTCCGTCCCTATATCTAAGCACCCATTTAACTTTATTTTTGTTCCTAAATGTAAACCCTTTTTCAAATTACTAGATGCATTTATTATTTTTTTTCCAAAACATACCCCTAATTAATACTACTAACTTGTCTTGAAATATGAAAAGTCAAACTTAATATACATACAAACAAATGACAATTTGATAACATCAACACACAAAATAGACACATTAATTACACTAACAACTTTGTGAAAATGCAAAAGGGGCTTAGATATAGGGACAAATGGAGTATTTTGTTGTCAAATTAAATATTGTTTTTTAAAGTAAATAAATTATGTATTTGGAGATTCCCTTGACTTTGCCTCAATTGGTAGAGACATTACATATTATATGCAGGGGTCGGGTTCGAACCCTGGACACCCCACTTCTTCACAATTAAATTGTTGAGCTCCGGCCACGCCGCTGGGCTACTTGACCCAAAAAAAAATATTTATTATGTGTTTGGAGAGACAACACGGGACACCATAGCAGTAGAGGATTCGTTTCCAGAAGAATCCATTTCCTGGTCCATGGAGACGCAAACTTTAGAGCATCAATAATCACTTTTTTTTCTTTTCAAAATCAAAAATGCCATCATCTTCTTCACTTCCTCTCCGCAACTATAACCAATTCCCATTCTTTCATTTCCTTCCTACAACAACTTTCAACAATAATCACTTTTTTCCTCTAATAACCAAAAAATCACAATCTATGTCCTCTTCCTCTTTTTCTCCTTCTTCTAAATCCAACAGCCCCACACAACAACCTCAAAATCCAAACATTGAACAAGAACAAAAACAACAACAACAAAACAAACTAACCCATGTTCTCAAATACCACAACCAAACCAAACACAATTTCAACAACTATGCAAGAGGACCACATGGTCTTGATTGGGCAAACCAACCAAACCCATTTCGTAGGTTTCTTTCTTCACCTCTTATTTCTCTTCCCCATTTTACCCCTCAACAAGAACAACAATCACCATTTTACCCTTCTCTCTTCAATTCTCTTCCATCTCCAAAACCCATTTCCAAATCCACTATTTCTCACTTCCTCTATCATTCTCTTGCACTTTCAGCTTGGAAAAGTACTTCCTTTTCAACTTGGTCTTTAAGGGTTAATCCTAGTAGTGGTAACTTGCATCCCACGGAAGCTTATATCATTGCCCCTTCTATTGAATCTCTTTCAGATTCACCTTTTGTTGCTCATTATGCTCCAAAGGAACATTCTTTGGAACTTAGAGCAAAAATCCCATCTGGGTTTTTTGATAAATTTTTTCCACCTAATTCATTTCTTGTTGGGTTTTCTTCCATTTTTTGGCGCGAAAGTTGGAAGTATGGCGAACGTGGTTTTCGGTACTGTAATCATGATGTTGGTCATGCTATTGGTGCTGTTTCAATGGCTGCTGCTAGTCTTGGTTGGGATGTGAAGATTTTGGATTCATTAGGGTGTGATGAGTTGAAGTTTCTTATGGGACTTGATGTTTTTCCTGAATTTGAAACACCGACGAGGGCTGTTAAAGGTAAGATCCCTGAGATTGAGTTTGAACATCCTGATTGTGTAATGCTTGTTTTTCCAAGTGGGGTTAGTCGTTTTGATTTGGATTATAATGAGTTGAGTAATGCTATATTGGAGTTTTCGAAGTTGGATTGGATAGGGAAGCCTAATTCTCTTAGCAAAGAACATGTTTGTTGGGATATTATATATAAAACTTCTGAGATTGTGAAAAAGCCTTTAACTTTAGGAGATAGGTTAGTGGTTGATCCATTTCAAAGTAGTGGACTTATTAGTGAAAGTGTTTACAAGGGTTTGACTGTGAGCGAAGTTGTTAGGAAGCGAAGAAGTGCAGTTGATATGGACGGAGTTACAACAATGAAGAGGGAATCATTTTATCAGATTTTGTCACATTGTCTTCCTTCTGGCTGTGAGGCTGGAAAGAAGCAAAGGAAACAACTTTCTTTGCCATTCCGAGCACTTCCTTGGGATGCTGAGGTTCATGCTGCTTTGTTTGTTCATAGAGTGGAGGGGTTACCTCAGGGATTGTATTTCCTTGTGAGGAATGAAGATCATTTTGGTGAGTTGAAGAAAGCTATGAATCCTGACTTTGTCTGGACCAAACCAGAGGGTTGCCCTGATGATCTTCCTCTGTATGAACTCCTGAGATCTGATTGTCGGCGGCTTGCCAAACAACTTTCGTGCCACCAGGTATGTGACCAGTTGTGATTGTCTTTGTGCTTTTTGGAATTTTTGCATTGTGTTATGGAGTTTCTTAAAGTCTGTTGATGTTGTTACTATAACATCAAATTTGCAGTTGAATTGTAACTGAGACACAACTGTATTGACAGAGTAAAAACTTTATATCACGGTGTTGATGATTTTCGTCAATTGCCTTCAATATAGTTAGATTAGGTGTTGTGAATTTGATTTTTGGTTCTCATTTCTTTGGTTAATTTCATTTTCATCTCCTTGAGTGTTTGGTGTTCATTGGGTTGGTTTAACCTTGCCTCTGTCGTACACGTTTGCTGCGTTAATTTCATGAGAAATTAACAAGTTGCTCATGAGACTGGCTGATTATTGAAGGTTTTAGAGAGAGTGAAACATTGAAGTTCATTTTATAGAGTATTCCTGAGAACGATCAGTTTTGACTTTAGTAGGATAGAAATCATTGGGGTTTGTGATTTATTACGTCTATTAATATCTAGAATAGTCAATACCACTGGGGGTGTAGCACAAGTGGTTGGTGCGTAGTGTGAGTGAGTGTTGTAAACCCCGGGGCACAGTTTGATTCCTACTGATAAAAAAATCTCTAATCGATGTTGTTAAACAGCGGTTTCAGCGGCGCTAGCATAGCGGTATTTGAACAAATAGTTTTTTGTTACACATTATATGCTATTTGGTATAAAATGTTGTCAAATAGTGGTGCTATAGCATTGTTACGTGGCGGAATTTGATCAAACTTCTATTTTTTGCAATCGACAACATTGTGTGTAATGTAAAATAACTATGCTCCATTCCTTGGATAACAGTCCTATTTCTAACTAGAGTCTAAACATATATTCAATCTTTAGTGTATCTCCTGTTTTGAATGTGACATCTACTTGCAGGACATTGCAAGTGATGGCTGCTTTAGCCTTGGTATGTTGGCCCGCATGGAGTCTACTTTGCGTGAGAAGGATGTCTGGATGTATCCACGTTTATTTTGGGAGACTGGAGTCCTTGGACAGGTGTTGTACCTGGAAGCTCATGCAGTTGGAATCTCAGCAACCGGAATTGGCTGCTTCTTTGATGACCCTGGTATGATTCTTTTTTCTCACCATTTGCTTTTAGATTTTTTGTCTGGTAGCAGTTTATTGTTGGTAACTGTGTGATGGAACCCATAAAATAGAGACAAAGAAACTGTATGTTATTTGATGAAAAGTGACGAGCTCAAGGCTCTACAATGGTGGAAATCTGAAAATGAAAGAGATAAACTCCTACCAGAGTACAATGCTCCTAACCTGGGAGAAACTCTCCTAACCAAATCTAACAATATTTCTCAATGAATTACTCGTGACCAGAGTGTGAACACTCCTACCAGAGCACAATGTTCCTAACCATCCCTTTTATAAAAGAATATTCCCTAAAATCAAGGAAGGTGCTAACTCTCATTTCCTATGCTTCTACAATCTTCTAGAGAGAGGCTAATGTAAAGTCGGCCTAGAGATTGGGCCAGCTAACGTGTTGGACCTTGGTGTCCTGTCACTGTGTGATGTTTTGCCGAGTTCACAGAAAGGTGATTATTAAGAATTACCAATACCGAGCTCTGTATGTGAATAGTTAACTTCTAATCATCATTAAGGAAACTGCACTTTCATCCACTGAGCATCGATAATTTGGAATCATACTTTCATGTCCCATCACGATGACAAGCATTAGAGTTTAGCTATTATACTCTTACTTTTTTACAACTAATAATAATTTAAACATCAGGTATAATTCACTTAGTTTCTAGTTGAGGGAATGGTAATATAAAATGTAGATACAAAATGTTGAAGGACAACCCTGCTTGATTTGATGATAACTGGAGTAGACTTTATGTCAGTGGATGATGGCGGAAGGCCAAAAATCTGCTATTGCAGCCTATGGATGCCGTGGCAGGTATCCCTTCACAATTTGCTTTTGGCGGTTGTCGAATAATCAGCAACGTCGCCATGGCCGTCAATACTGCTTTATGTACACAATTATTGCTAATGATAGCAACATTGGATCATTATAGTCTCCTATCTTTTTCAGTAGTTTGTTCTCCACGTGTTGGCTTCTAGAATTTGCCACCTATGAATTAGTTTTCCATAGCAGTCCATACAAAATTTTCTATTTGGTCATTCTATGATTGAAGATGGCCAAAATCCTAAAAAGAATATAGAAAATTTTTTATTGCAGATTTTTCAGCATAGAATTCTTATTATACTCCAAAAAAGGCAAATGAAAATGTAAATATTTTACGTATACTGCACTTGTATTCTTGCATTAGTTTAGTAATAAAAAATATTGTGTTCTTTTGCAGTACATCAGTTACTTGGGTTAAAAGGGTCTACTTTTCAGAGTCTATATCATTTTACTGTTGGAGCTCCCGTCTTGGACAAGCGTATAATGAGTTTACCAGCCTATCCAGGGCCCGATGTTGATACTTAATGCCACATAATGACTTGCATATCAAGTGATCTATCACCCTGAACCCTTTTATATTGTTAACGTTATAACACCTTTGTATACACGAGTCCTCTGCCTTTTAAATTTTGTGCAGACACACATCCACAAATTTGATAGTTTTTATGGCGAGTTTAGTAATAAATTTGGATTGGTTAGTCATAGTTAAAGGAATAGAAAATGCAATGATGTATACATGGGAAATCATACTTCTGTATAGTTTGAGATTAGTTGTATTAGTCGGATTATTCAGCATAAATAATCACTAGTTTTTTTCTTTCCATCTTATATTTTTCTCTTTTCTAGCATATTTCTCAGCATTTATCTTAGAGTTTATATTTCTATTACGCATTGTATAAATTTTCTTCTAATTGTATCTCTCTTCCTATCATTATCTCATTTCTTTTCTAAGAATGTCGACTTCCTTTCCATGATGACAATCTTGGTTTTCTTCACATACTATCAGAAGTTTCTTTTCAGACACTTTTTTCACACATATTTTCTTAACCATTATGTTTTCTTTCCTGCTGAAATGGTTATATTTTAGAATTCATTGTAGAATACTCTTAAGCTTGGGAAAATGTTATTAAGAAAAGTACTGCGACTTACTAATTTTCCCTGTTATATCCTAAAGTCATGGCTCTCTCCTCCCTCCCCTACTGTTCCAGATTCCAGTCACTGCTTAGGATTTAAGGATTGTTTATATGATCTTGTTGATAGGTTTAGGAATTATGATAAATTATATTTATATAAAGAATAGTAAGTTCATTTTGTCTAGAATAAAGGAATTATTGAGTACTCATTATCTAGCATCTTGACTCGTGGAAGTGATAGAGCTATGCAGTTTCATTTCACAAGTTCTGACTTGCATGCTCATTGCCTATTTTAGTTCAATTTATGATACTAATGTGAGATTGTGACATACACTGGATTTTTGCATATATATGAGAGTTGTGCTGAGATAAAAAAAGAGAGGCCTATGGAGTAAGATGAAAATACTTTGATAGGTTATTTCACGTATTGATTATAAATTAATTATTGCTTTAATGTTAAAGTTGTGGTTTTTGAGTTTGATCTGCTATCTTGGTAGGTTAAATTTTTGGTATTCAAATCTTTGGAGTCATTTATTACTTTCTATTATGTAGTTATTTATGAATAAGATATATTTGTGTTTTATTTTGAAAGATGGTAGCTTAAACATAAAAGAAATGTTTCTAAATCAAATTTTTCATGCTTTATTTGGTTTGTGTATCATTTGCAAAAATTTGGCTAAATGGATCTAGTGATTTTAAGTAGTCACTACTTATATGTTGGAATAATTGATTGTAGTTTGCCTTTAGAGAGGATATGTTGTCTCAATTTGCCTATTTGATTTGACTTTCTTATATTATATTTTAGTAACGATCATGCTTATTAGGAGATGATAAGATGAAGAACTTACTCATATAATAGAGAAGCCTAATACAAACTTTTTTATAATACATGTTTATTGTAACTGTAAGCATCTAAACATAACAACCAAGTAAAAAAGGAGGAAAATAAAACAACTCAATTCCTCTTTTACTTTTGCTGTGACTACATCCAAATCTTCATTCTCTTCCCACTATTCCCTTCTCTCCACTTAACCAAAAAATCCCTTCACTTCATATTAAATCACAAGAATCAAACAAAAAAAAATCTATAAAAGCTTGATGAAGATTGGAAAACTAATCTGTATGGAATTCAGAAAAAAGAATCACAAATTTCTATACAAAAGCAACAAAAGAATCACTAATTACGATAAACCACAAGCATATCCAATCCAACCAAAATGGAAAAAGAAAAATGGTAAAATAGAGAAATATGCAAGATACTATCAGGAGGTTATAAACTGAGATACACAATGCACACAACTGAGCAAAGGGCACACACATGCAGCATAGGACACACACTTTTGCATCTAATTTAATTAAATGAAATTCATTCTTCCAATAGCACTTGTTGTACATTAGTACATACTCCTTTAAAGAAATCATATTTGTAAACATAAATCTCCACAAACTTTGAAAGTTATTTAATCATCGAATCAATATAATGTATTTTAGCACAACATTTTTATAATACTAAGTTTTTCCAATGAATTCAGTGGAAGCACATAATAGCATATATTACTTTGGTGATCAACATAGTAAATAACTAATTTTTTCGAGATGTAAGAGAAACCTTAGTTCAAATTATTCTCTACAATGGACTGTGTATTTCATTGCTAATGACAAAGAATGTTTCTCAAAAAGAAATCTTTCACTCACGGTTAGGATCTTCATGGTGCATATTAATGTCACAAATCTCTTTCTCTTGAAGCCTAAGCTCTTAAATGTCTTTAGCTAACTTGGAATTAGCTTTGTAAAATAGCTAATAACAAGTTAACATATCGAGAAATATAACATTAAACTTAAAATACATAAACATAGCATATGTTGTCTTTATAATTCTTGATAAAGGAAGACTTATGACTAACATATATTTATACGTACACAAATTAAATTAGCATAGGAAGAATGAATTATTGTGCTCCTCTATAGTAAGAACTTGTTAGAGTTCTAAACCTTTCTTTCCCAACTACAATCTATCCAATGCAATTTTACAAGTTAATGCATCAGTTAAATTAAATTAGTCATTATTGCCAATTTTTAAATTATTCAACACAAACACTTAATGTACCACTTAATTTCATGAAGGAGATGAAGCACAAAATTTGACTATAATATCTATGCATGTAACCCAAATTGTAAGTTTTAATCTCTTCCCATCTACAATGATCATTTTGATCTTAAAATCATATAATGATAGAAACTAAATTAAATCATATGAAAACTCAAATCAAGTAAAAGTAACAAAGCTAATGAAGGAGAGCAAAACTGGAATAGTTTTGTTTTATTTAAGATAATTAGAATAGTTTGTTAATTTCAAGCCAGAGACATATATAAAAGAACACAGTAGAGCGGTTAAGACAATAACTGAAGGCCATGAATTCAATTGTGAAAAAAAAATAAAAAAATCCGCACATAGTATACAAGATATTCGGTGTCCATACATATTCATATAAGGATGTGGCCAAAAGTAATAAGTTTTTTAAAGGCATATTAAGAATCGAATAAAAGAGTGAAATGATTCAATAATTTGGAAATGGAAAGTACATCAAGTATATATACAATGTTATTGAACTGTATTGAAACTATATTGTACTACTTATTCTAAGCTATTGTACTGCATCAACTTGTAACTTGTACTGCAAGCTATTGCTATCTTCATGCTTAATATCCTTGTAATCTTTACTGTGTAATATCCCCCTACATGATGGAGGTTGGTAGATATCTAACAATCTGGAAAGTAGAAGGTTAAAAGGTTGTGGAAAAAAAGATTTTGTAAAGAAATCTGCAAGTTGATCATGAGTGGTAACTGGTAAAAGTTTGAACAGACCAATTTGAAGCTTTTTTCTCACAATGTGGCAGTCAATTTCAAGGTGTTTTGTGCGTTCATGAAATACAGGATTGGCTGCAATGTGCATAGCACTTTGATTGTTGTAACGCTCCAATATTTTATGCATGACCTTCTAAATAATTTTCTTATGTGTCATTTATTTGTTGAACAATTTAATTTATGTGTGAAGAATCTTAACATTAGTATTTAAGTTACTTAAATTAAAATTAGTAGAGAATAATTGTGTTAGTCTTAAGTTTAGTGTGACAAGATCGACTTGACCAAGTAAAAAACAAAAGAAATAATTAAATAAAATTGAATACTACGTGTCTTACTTAGCTAATACAGTATTTGCTTTAGTCAAACTGAATTTGAGAATATAGTGGTTGCGGTGACTTGATTTGGATTCTATTTTCTTGCCATGCTTAAAACGGTTACCTTGTTTCACAGATCATATATTAAACCCCATGTTTAACCATTACTTAACCACATATTTAATTGCACTATGTTACACATCTTGGTAACCGTGATCCTATCCCAAAATTCAAGCCCTCCCACTTACCTTCCTCTCTTGATATATATCTGTACGTGAAAAGCACTTCAAACACCACTCTCTCTAAAAGTCCTAAAGCCTATAAAGACAAAAACAAGTAAAGAAATTATTGTCAACCTCTTGGAATCATGTCTCTTTCTCTTTCTCTCATTTCCTCACACGTCACAAAAAGTCCCCTCTTCATCTGAGAAAACAAGAATTCGTTGAACAGCTAGAGAGACCTTGTCGTAGCCATTGCTCGCATATAGACATAGAGGAGTAAAGAATGAAGAGCGTGGATTAGAGATCTTCTGTTAGGGAGTAAAGAGACCAAGGTAAGGGCACTAGTCTTGACCATGTTTTAAAGGAAATGATAGGTTATGATGTTGAATTTGATATGCTCTCTGATTCAACGGATGAGTGAAAAGATTTATTAGGTTTTATTAACTTCTTTTTATAAGAGTTGGTGAGTTGCAATTTTGTGAAATTGTGGTTTAATGAATGTGTGAATTTTGATAATTTCTTATTTGTGAAATGGAAAATGAATGCTAAGAATATATGTATGTAAACTACCCTATAAAAATGATAGAGTAGAATAGCAAATTTAGCAAATCTAAGGTATATCTAGATGTGTATTGTATAGCATATATGTAAGAAAGACTTGTATTATAATGTGCTTATGATATTCGTATTAGGAATTAATAATAGAAATTAGTATATGTTATATGCATATGGAACCGAAAGAATAATAGTAATAGGATTGCTGAACATTCATCAAGGAATTATAGAAAGTTAGTGAGTGGAAAAACTACTATGCAAACCTGAAATTAATAAATTGTGCAAGAATTGAGTGTGTTAATTATATGATTATGTAATTATGTGAGTTATTCTTATCTTGTAACTCTAGTGGAAAGTCCCTGTCATTGCATTGCATGCACCTGGTTGTGAGTTTGAATCCTTTGTTATACGAGTCAACATAAAAATATAGATGAGTACATGGCATGCATATAATTGTGTTAGGGAATGGATTTTTTTGGTGTCAAATGAGGCGATTCTTCTTTTATGCCAAATGAAGCGATTCTTCTTTTATGCCAAATGGACGATTCAATGGATTTATAAGTGTCAAATGGGGCGATTTGATGGATTTATAAGTGTCAAATGGGGCGATTATTCTTTTATGCTTAATGGGCGATTCAATGAATTTATAAGTGTCAAATGGGGTGATTTGGTGGATTTTTAAGTGCCAAATGGGGCGATTCAATGGATTCTTAAGTGCCAAATGGGGCGATTTAATAGATTTTTAAGTGTCAAATGGGGCGATTCATTATTATATTCCGAATAGGGCGAATAAAATTATTATATCAATTGGGGCGATATCCGGATGTCTGTTTGCATTTCATGCATATGCATCAACCTTGAGTCTTGTGTTTTGTTCCTATAGTATATTTTAGAGTGATGAATATTTGAAACTAAAAAGAAATGTTTTAGCACAATTCCTTGATGATGGTTGTATATTCTTATTTGATGTTGTAATTTATTATTGATTTTATTTTATGGGTGTTGAAGACTAACCCTTACAACCAACATTTTAGGTATGAAAGAAGAGATGAATGATGTGTGCATGGTGTTTCTGGTTGAAGCGCGTACGGGGGACAAATTTGGGTTTTTCTGAGTTGTAATTTAAAATAGTTTTGAAGTTTATTAGTTTCGTAGTTAACTCGACTTGAAATGTTAGGTTTGTAATTAAATTAGTTTAATTTTTTTTAAGTTCTAGTGAGGATTTTATTATGCTTAACCATTTAAAAAAAATAGTCTTATTTTTCTAAAAGAAAGAAATAGAAGTAATGTCTTGGATTAAAATTCCGGGACGTTACAATTGTCACAGTACAAAACAGGAAGTTTAACACAATGAATATGAAGGTCTCTCAGCAAATATAATAACCACTGAAGTTTACAGGTAGTTGATGCCATTGCTCTATACTCAGCCTCTGAAGAAAATCTGAATACAGTAGGCTGCTTCTTTGTCCTCCAAGAGATGAGGGACTGACCTAAAAAGAAGCACTAACCTGAAATAGAGCGCCTTGATCCTTACACCCTGCTCAATCAGCATCAGTATTCCCTGAATATGTAAACCTGAAGCTCTGGAAAAGAAAATGCCACACCCTGGGGAACCTTTAAGGTATTTGAGAACTCTTAGAGCAGCATTTTAATAAGTATGTGTAGGATTACTTAGGAATTGACTAAGTTGTTGAGTGATGAATGTAATATCAGGTCTAGTTGTGTTCAGATAGATCAATCTTCCCACTAGTCTTTTATAAGTAGAAACATTAGTGAAAAGTGGTGATATATCATTGTGTAACTTGATTGAGGGATCAGAAGGTGTAGTGACTGGTTTTGAGCCAAGCAAACCTGTATCCTGTAATAAATCCAGACACTATTTCCTTTGACATAAAGAGATACCACTTTGAGAATGAGCAACTTGAAGACCCAAAAAATATTTCAATATACCAAGGTCTTTGATTTTGAAGGCTTGGTTTAGAACATTCTTGATAAAAGTAATCTCAGTGAGAGAATCACCAGCAAGAATGATGTCATCAACATATACAAGAAGGATGGTAAAACTATCAGAAACTTTCTTAGTAAACAAGGAAGCATCTGAAGTTGCTTGTTAATATCCATTGTTGATGAGCAGACCAATCAATTTTTCATACCATTTCCTACTAGCCTGTTTAAGACCATATAAAGATTTTGATAACTTGCAAACTTGATTTGGCTTTGAAGTAGAAACACCTGGTGGTACAGTCATGTAAACATCTTCATGAAGATCTCCATGAAGAAATGCATTGTTTACATCTAGTTGATGTAAAAACCAGTGATTGATTGATGCCAAAGCTATAACTAATCTCACAGTTGTCACCTTTGCAACATGAGAAAAGGTATCAAAGTAATCTAAGCCTTCAATCTGATTATATCCCTTAGCAACCAAATGTGCCTTGTATATCTCAACAGAGCCATCAACATTATGCTTCACTTTGTAAACCCATCTGCACCATATACGTTTCACGAATGAAGGAAGATCCACTATCTTCGAGGTGCCAGTATGATCAAGAGCATTAAGTTCAGTCTACATTGCTTGTTTCCAACAGACATATTTGATAGCCTCAACATAGGATTTGGGCTCAGTGTAGTAAACAAGGGACATGGCAAAAATAGAATGAGAGTTAGACTAATGTGTTTGTGAAATAAAATTAGAAAGGGGATATTGACTTGTACTATTATAAGCAGAAGAAGTAACAGGTTCAGTACAAATATAGTCATGTAAATATGCAGGAGTAACTTTATTTCTAGTGGAAGTTCTAATAGGTATAGAAATAGGAGGAGGTGGTGGAGATGGTGAAGTAATAGGAAGAGTAGGTGGTGTGATATGTGGTGGAGAGATTAATGAATTGTCAGGTTCATCAAAAGTAGATGCATGAGTGGATGAAGTAGAAAAATACTGCCAATTTGTAGTAGAAGAAGATGATGATGAAGTGTAAGGAAATATCAGTTCATGAAAAATAACATTTCTAGACACAAATATTTCTCTGGAATCCAAATAAAAAAGAACTGAACCCTTAAATCCTGACTTTTAGCCCAAGAAAACACACTTTTTGGCTCTAGATTGCAATTTTTTTCTATGAGCTTGAAGTATAGATGCATAACATAGACAACCAAAAACCTTAAATGAATGGATGTCAGGTAATGATTCATATAGAACTTGAATTTATGAGAAACACTGAATGTAAAACAGCATAACACCAGAAAATATTGGGAAGCTTGGATTGAAAGAGTAAACCTCTAGCAACATTGAGGATATGTTGATGCTTTCTTTCAACCCTAGCATTTTGTTCAGGAGTCTCAACACAAACTCTTTGATGAATAATGCCTTTTTAAGCATAAAAATCAGGTAAAAGAAACTCAGGGCCATTATCTGACCTTATGAACTTAGGGGGTAATATGATGATGATTATCAATTAGTTGAATGAAATTTTTGACTTGTAAAGAAACTTTTGCTTTGATTTTGAGCAAAATGACCCATAAAAATCTACTGAAATCCTCAACTATAGTGAGAAAATACTTGTGACCATGAACAGAAGTTTGATCTAAAGGACCCCAAATATCAAAGTGTGATAGCTCAAACTTAGAGTTGGCAATAGAATGACTGGAATTATAAGGTAATTTTCTTGGTTTGGCAAAATGACAAATGTCACAAGCAGCTTTATTATCAACAGAAATTGAAGGATACAATTGAAGCATCTTGGACAATCTTTGATTAGACAAATGTCCTAATTTAAAGTGCCAGATTTCATTTGAAGGAATAAAAGAAATAGCTACATTAGTGCAAACTGAGTTACTGGAATTTAGAGAAACATTAGTACAAAGACTTGTGGAAAAAGAAACGAATGGCTCTTTTTAACATGAAGCAGCATTCAGCCTATAGAGACCATCATAAACACTACCTAAACCAATCATCTTCTAGGATTTTATCTAAGCAAAAGAGTTCGTGTCGGATATCAGCAAGAGGAAGTCGGATGATTTACCTTTATATACACGATTCGTACCAGTCTTATATATTTTCCATACATAGTCATAATGGTACCACAAGTATATTTTGGCATATTCAATATTTTATTAGATGTACGAACTATTATAGATGTATTCATTCGAAAAGAAATTATGCTGTAACTTTTAATGTATCCAGTACTTTATGTTTAATACCCTTCTAAATATTCTAGACCGTTTAGTATGGGTGTTACACAAAGTAACCCAATTTCTCCAATCACCGCCAGATGTAGTGGATTAAGTTTTTGCACCCAAGGATTCAACACTTTCGCTGCCAACATTGCAAGATTGTGCTACTTGTTTATTTTTATGCTTCTTGAGCATTGAGACCAAAGCTTGACGATCTTTGAGCGGCTTACGAGCAACACATCACATACTAACAAGAGAAGGACTATGAATACGAGAATTAGCTTTATAAAATTGATACATCATTAATTATAAAACTAAGCACATTAGAAAATCATATAAGTACTCGTCTTTCCGCTAATCTATACTATATATAAAGAAATTAACATGTTTTGTCTCTTTTGGTATGACTTTTTCCATTTTCAGTATTACCCTCAACTTTCAATAGAAATAGCGCATATAACACATTGCTAAAAGTATATTCAAATATTAAAAATAAAAGTGTAACAAACACGATATGAATATATATATGTTCAATTTTTTTCCTTTATACTTCAAAAAGTATAACAAACAAGATGAGTATATTTATACTTATTTTTTTCATTATCTCAATTATACTTTTAAACAATGTTTTATATAATAAATATTGTTATTGGTATCATTAAAAAAATAAGAATTTAGATTATATATTTTTTTGTAATATTGTTGGTGTCATTGAAATTTATAATCATGGCTAGTTTGGTTTTGTAGAATTTGAAAGTAAGAAACATTTATATTTTTAATTTTAATCAAAATCAAAATTTTATAAAAAAAACACCGTGAAATGGTGTCTTTATCGCAATTTCATATTGCTATTGTCTTTTGCTATTTTTACGCTATAATTTTGAATAATTGTTATATTTTATATTATAAAAATTGTAACATGTAATTTTACGCTATTAAAGAGGAATAACATTTTATATACCTTTTCCCACTTTTTTTTATAAAGGGAATATCATTTTATATTTATAATATTTACACTATTGACTACTTTGACTTTTTGAATTTGACCTATTATTAATGTTTTCATATGATAATAATAATAAAATCAATATATATATATATATGGAATATAAAAATGTTCATATATATAATTAACAGTCAAATGAGATTTAATTGTAACCAAAAAAACAAGTCAAATAAGATTTAATGATATTTAATAAAGTAACAATTTGTGTAGAAAGAAATATTAAAAATAAGATTATTTTATAATACATTTTCAATGTCTATATAATAGAAGTGATGTTAGTGTTAGATATTACAGGAATTAAAATACAAGGTAATATCGTACAAAATGGCCTCTTACACCAATCAATCTTATCTATTTGGTATTTTCTGCATTTTGTTTATCATCAGTTCAGGTAATGAAAAAAATTAGTTTTAACTTTTGAACTGCATTTTTTATATAAAATTTACTTTTCAAATTGAAAATTATAATTGAATGTTATATTGTGTTGTTAAATCGGCATAACTCATACACTCAAATGAAGTTGTATTGTTTGTATGAATGTTTTCAAAATTCAATAATAATTTCTTTATATGAATCATTATTTATTTTTTTTAAAAAGAAACTTTTATGTGAATCATCGGAAGTTATTTAGTCAATGCATGAGCTCAAATAATATTGGATATAAATTATATTTTGAAAAAGGAAGTAACGATACATATTTATAATATATAATTTTGACTTTGAATTTATTTAGGATTGGCTACTAGTGTGAGGAACCCAACCTTTTGTACCAAACCTTGCACGGACCATTGCTATGAAAATTGCGTTGCTAGGGGATTTCCAAGAGGTGGACACTGCGTGAGTGCTCAACTTCCAAGGGGCATTTGTTGTTGTTCTAGCTAGTGAGTTCTATTGTATCATGTAACCAAAATAAATAAAAGTTCTCTTGAACTTAGCTTTGGAGCTTACAATTTGTAAGAATTTTCTATAAATCTATAAAAACAATGAACATGATTATCAACGAGTGTAATTCAAAATAAAATAAAGTTTATATAATTTTCATTATCTTTTTGACGGTTAATTGTAAAAATATTTCAATGATTTCGATGTTAAAGTTCAATCATATGTATTACTTAATACAATTTTTTTCCCACTAGAAAATTACCACATTCCAACAAAACTTTTAGATATATTTAGTTGTACTAAACAAAA
>Ga0228711_1004447_pt1 | contig 21565 bp, 8 predicted proteins | sample MedpolnodulmetaG_2_FD_177996 | JGI IMG/M metagenome (GOLD analysis project Ga0228711, IMG submission 177996) | Root nodule microbial communities from Medicago polymorpha collected in Santa Monica, California, United States - brown nodules | ecosystem: Host-associated > Plants > Roots > Nodule...
TTCTATCTAAGCAATTCTCACAAGAATTAACACAACCCAGGGATGGTTTGCTAGCTAGTGAACTCACCTGCAAGAACAGAAATAACATGCACAAACACAGACACAGATTAGGGCTGGATCAATCTACCAAGATGGGAATGCAAGAAGAGGAAGGAGTGTTGGTTGCAAGCTACATGATCATCCAAAAGCTCACCACATGCAGCATTTCCATTCTTTTGATAGTTGGAAGGATTGATTGGAAGGAGAGGAACAGAATTGAGCTTAAGAGTGTGAGGGAGAGAGGGCAGATTTCTGTCCTAGCTTAAGAGAGAGAAAGACAACTTCCAAATGAAGGATTTTGGGTCCAAACCTTCTTAAAAACCCCCTACGTGCAATTACCAATACGCCCTTCGGTCTAAAACGCGTATGAGACAAACTAACGGATAAAACATCATGAACTAAAACGCGGAGTATTACATAACTTGTCTAAAAAATAGTTTTATTTTTTTTATAGAAGAAATTTTTATTTTTTTTAAAGGAAGAAGAAATATAGTTTTATTGATATATATGTTTTAGGGGCTTTTGTGATGTAGTTGATTGTTCCTTGCGTTCTTAAGTGTGTCTTACACCAAGTTCTGCTTAGTAAAATTTAGCAGTTTCAAAAAAGAAATATTATAGTTAATGATTTTTTGTATCTTATTTGTTTCGAAGTGGGATGATACATGCAAGGACTTCAATGTTTGAGTTAATATTTGATCGAGTAAGAGTAGATATTTTAGGATAGCAAACGTACACCTTTTGTTGTGTCTGGACAATAATACTTAGCGTGGAGTACAAGGCGTGGAGAAGATAACAATGCTAATGTTTCAGAAGATTTGAGTCTTTAGGCCTTCAGGAATAGTTCATTAAGGATAGAGTCTTGGTCTAATCCGAAATAATATTCATCATATAATTTTATATAATTACTTCTGTAAATATTTAAAGGGTCCCGTTAACCGGTGCCCCCGGGGCACTGGTTAAAGAATTCAAAAAAGAAAAATTTGAATTAAAAATAACACTTTTTTGATTTTTGAAAAACTGATTACACAATTTCTAATACAAAAGCTACTATATTTACTTCTTTAACCAGTGCCCCCGAAGCATAGGTTAACATTTCCTATATTTAAATAATATTTTTTTAAGGATTTAAATATTAGTATATGAATGGTCACATAGAGCGACGTAGTTTGAATTATAAAATATAAACACCAGTGTTTCATTGTACAAATAAAAAATAAACACTATTGTTTGCAAATTGACGGTATATGTGATGCATTTGCTTGAACTGTGTTTCACGTTACATGAGAATCGTGAAATGAAATAGTTTGCTATTGCTGTTAAATAATGAATGAACAGAGTTAAAATTGAATCAAGGGTAAACGAATCTAGCAAAGTGCACAGAGGGGTGGATTTCATTTATGAAGAAGCACCAAATCAGGTGCTGTACAAAGAAGAAATCTAGTATCAACTATAGGGGTTCAAAATGGAACAATGAAGACAACAAAAATTCTATTCCGTGCATTAAAAAAAATGGAATAGAAAAACAGAATGTAAGAGAGCACTATAATGAAATCCACCCAATCCAACCAACTGTAATAGTTTTCAACTGTTCCTATGTATGTATAGTATTGATCCATCCATATTTACTTTTGTTGAGAATCTGTCCCCTCCGAATCAAAAACTAAAAAGCTATGTAAGAAGAAGAATCAAGCAATCAAACAAAATATTCTTATCTAGTTTGCCAAGCCATTCTATATCCATTATGCGTGAACGATCCAAACCACTCACGTGCCAACAATTTCAACCTTTGATCTCTAACCTCACAAAATCTCAGTGTCCAATCTTTAGGTTCAACAGCCTCAAATCCTAACCCTGGTGTCCTATCTTGCGAGTTTGGGTTCATAGCTTGTCTCCAATCTACAACATAAGCAGACACTCTCCTTCTAAATTTACTCTTAAACTCAATCCACGCTTGGTACTTATAGTGATTCACCAAACCCTCTTGGGGACCAAGTTGTTTCGATCTAAACCCTTGTTTCTCGTTCACTTGAAAATGATGTATCACATTCCACAAACTTCTATCAACTGCTTCTACCAACACAATTGATTTGTGTCTTTGTTCCACTTTCCTCCGACACGTGTACCCTTGTGTTACCCCTTCTATCGGGTGTTGTCTTTGACCTGATGGCCCAAATTCTAAACACATCATTGACACCTGTCCAATTCTACCACCTTTGTACTCCCGCGGTAAAATTGATTTCAATGAAGGTAATTTATTTGAATTGAAGTGGGACCCATTTCTCCAAGAGGGTAAATACATGAATTCATCAACATCCACGTACATCACCCAAGTGCATAACCTTTTGGATTTTGAGTACAGAATACTGTGTGAGAATCCAGCTTCTTGAGTCTTAGGCCAAATCCAAAGCAACGTGCTTATATTATAACCCTCTTCACGAAGCTCCTTGATTATTCCCTCCAAATCATCATCGCTTCCATTGTTATACAATATGAAATTTTCCACTCCCACTTTTGAATGATACACAACCCATTCCCTCAAAAATTTCGCCACATTATAAACCATCGTGCATGCACATAGGAAAAATTTGGGCCGGGCCTGTAAATGGGCCATAGGCCCAAACTTTTGAACTGCTACGGGCTTAGAAATGGGTTTAATTGGCCTGGGAGTGTAATACGCTACGGACGGAACCACGATGTTTTTTCCAATAATCTCGAGGGAAACTCCGATTTTGGAATTCGAACCCAAATCAGACGGATCTGGATGCAGGCATCGGAAAACCTCTTGAACAGAGCTTGTAACGGCGGTCCGAATTCCGTCTCCGATTTGGAAAACACAATTAAGCTCCTTTGCCGGCGTGTCGTAGCCTTGACGGTGATTCACACCTTTGGCAAACAAAACAACGTCGTCTTCCATTGAAAAAGACTCGTAAACAACGAAATTCCACCTCACAAGCTCCGGCGCCGGAGATTGATTTTGAGATTCATTTTCCGACGTTCCGGTTACCAACATAGGTTGCGAAAATATTCTCCGGCGCCAAACCCTACCCGGCATGTCGCACTTGAACGTTGTACGGTTGGTGAAAGGTAACACACCAGAGAATTTCGCCGAAGACATTTCATTGTTCCGGAAAAGGCAGCTATATTCATCGGAAGAAGATAAGGGCGTGTTTGGCGAGACGAGAACGAGAATCTCCCAATCTGGTAATAAAACCGAAACTGTTGAGAATGAGTTTTTGAAGTTGATGGATGAAACACGACGTGATTGGTGTGAAAACTCGTTGACGATGTTGTTGTTGTTGTTTGCATTGGTATGAACGACAACGTGTTTTTTCGCGTTTAGCTTCCTTGGACGATCGTCGAGGTCGTAATCAGGTCGCCAACCCGAAACGGCGTCACGAGAGAGATGAAGAGAAAATGCAGCAAATAAAAGAATAGCAAGTAATGAAACAAGGAGGGTTGTTCGTGGTTTTCGTCGCATGGTTTCCCAAGGACTACTAATGAATGTTGTTGTTGAATTGTTAATGGAAATATTGGAAGAATCTGATGGTGAATAGGGCTTCATATTTTCTATTATGAGTGAAGAGTGTGATGAAATTTGTTACAGATAGAGAGGGGATGGTGTGAGGTTAATTCAGCACTCATGTTGAGTTTTATTCATAAATAGGAATGGATGAGAGATATTGACACTCCTTACATAATGAATATGAATGTTTATGTTATTATGTAATGATTTGATTGTGATTGGTTATGAGTGGCATAGCATATTGAAAGAGAAGTCAAATAGTTGTGGAGGATCTGTATGTAAACCAACTTTTCTGATTCCATAAGCAAAGCTAATAGCGAGGGAGCAACCTTTACGTGCTTGCACCATCTTCCTTTATTCTTCTTTCCTTCCTTCAATAAGTACTAAATAAAATTATAAAGTAATACTGCTTCTAACAGATTTTAAAGGGAGTTTAATTGTGACACACATACTATTAAAACTTAAACATGATTAATGATCTATGATCGATTTTAAAGGAATGGATTGAAATGGTTTCATTTTTACATAATATTTGATAAAAAAAAGTTCATTAGAAACTTTATTTTATTTCTTTAATAAATAATACCATAAAATTATATTGATAGTTTTTTTTAATAATTTCAAGGCATCATATTATATATTCAAACTCATTTCAATTGTCATCGTGAACTTAATTCAACTGTAGGGACAATACATAATATACGTAAGGTCATGGATTCGAACCTAAATAAAATGAAAAAAAAAACTCATTTCAATTCAATTGATCACAATACAACAACAATAACCAAGGTTTAAGTCCTTAAAAAAAACTTATTTGGTAATAAAAAATTACTTATACTTTAAGCAAACAAGATAGATTCGAATAAATTAAATATTGAAATAGATAATAGATATATGCTGGCAGCAGTTTTGACGGAATTGGCAGCATTGTTAACTTACAAGGGTTGAACTTTTAATAGAAAAATGTATAAAAGTGCAAACTATTGAGGATAAAATAATTGCTTCATTTTGTATATTTTTTTCAGGATGCTTCATTGTATATTTATTGAGTATAAATTCATTGAATAAATTAATATCACCGTAAGAAAAATATAAGTTGATAATTTTTTTCCATATAGGATGGTGAAAACATTAGATATAATATATGTAAGATAAGAAGATGATAGTGTCCCCAAGAGCATAACTCAGTTGGCAGGGACATGCAATGTTATATGCATGAGCCAGAGTTCAAACCTAGGATATCCCACTTGTTCACTTAGAAAAATGTGAATTCTAACTTGTAGGCTACTTGACAAAAAAAAATGATAATAAGGTTCAACTAAACTAGCTACGATAAAAGGCTGCTTGACAGGAAAAAAAAGATGATAGTAAGTTTCAACTCAATTAGCTACGACAAAATTGTTAGATTTAATTAACATTTCGCAATTATATTTGTACCTTTTTACTTTTTTTTAATTTTATTTTTATCTTTATATCATATCTATCATTTTACTTTTTTTCTTCAGCGGTAGAATAAGTTTAGATGTTTAAAAATTATTACTATTATCCTTTCCATAAAAAAATATTATTCTTAACATTTTTTTGTTGAACGTATTTAAACTCGCAACCTCTCACTGTACGGGGGCAAGATTTCAAGAAAAAAACAAGAAGAAGACGATGGCATTCTTTAATAAAAGAAGATGATGACATGAGATAAAACATAATATCATATAATATAGATATTCTTAACATAATATCTATATGTTTGATTTAAAGAATGAAAACGTCAATCTAATATAGATAAAGAAGATACGTATTTAAGTCGAAACCATATGCATATAGATAGATATAACTTATAAGAAAGTGAATTGGAATGGCTGTATTTATCTTTAGCACGACATACTTCTTCTCTGACAGGTGGAGGTGAAAATACCCAACAAGACGGCAGCAAATACTAGCATTTTTTGCCCTTTATGTCTCAGTCTTCTTGCTTAATATAGTATTTTTTTTTGGACAATCAAAAATGGACTTAATATAGTATTTTTTAATTCTTGCATATATCATATATGCTGATATATGCTTTGCTTAATTCTGAATCAACCCTTCGATTATAATTTGAAGTCTTCTCTTCAGTGGAATAACTTGTTATGTCTTTTTTCTTGACAAATAATTTGTTATGTCGTAAGTTTCGATTGCAATTAGTTTTTGATTGTGCATATAATTATTTAATGAAGAGTGAAATTTCATTTTAATCCCCCGCAAAATATGAAATCCAAAAGTTAGTCTCTTTGAAAAAGATCGAGACCCATTAACCATTATGCCAGAAATTTACAGGGCCATTTTTGTTTTGATTCTTCTGAACCGAGACATATTTTGGGACACCCAACCTGACATGTGTATTATATTAATATGAAATTAATGATTCGTTTGGTTTGAGAATCAAGGGGAGGAGAGTCATTTTAACGGAGGGAAGGGGAATGCAGATATTTTAATTAAAAATGTGTTTGGTTTGTAAGGGGAGATGATGAATTTTAAAATTATTTTACTGTTTTACCCTTAAACTTAATTGAATAAGGACAATAAAGTAACAAAATAATAACGATGTAATCGATAACAATACAATGTAAACGACGAAATAATGAATTAGTAATATTGTTGTTATAAGTAGTAATAAAAGTTGTCACAAGGAAAAGTTCTTAATAATATGTAATAAAAGTTGTTATAAAGATAATATAACTTAATAATAATAAAAATTGTTACAAGATAATATAAGATTATCTACAACAGAGCACTCTAAATTGGGTGCTTACATTTATTTCATATATCTATTACTCATTTTACGGTAATACTTAATAAACACCACTTTCCTCCAACCTAGCACCTTAAAATAAATTATTAAATTGGTCCCACAAATAATTTTATATCATTATGTTTTAACAACATTTATTTATTTTATTAAGATTTATTAAATAGGACCCATGAAAAATGAAGAAAGAGAGGGTGCTTCCATAACCACCTTTCTCCATAGCCACCTATATATCATTCTCCACAATGGGGGTGCCTATTTAATACGGTGTTAAATAGGTGAAGCACCCACCATTGTGGATGGTCTAACATATAACCTAATAATAATTATAAAAGTTGTTTCAAGGATAATATAACCTAATAATAATAAATGTTATAATCTTCGTGAGCTTATCTCAATTGGTAGGGATATTGCATATTATATGCAGGAGCTGAGGTTCGAATCCCGGACACTCCACTTCTCCACAATTTAATTGTGTGAGCTCTAGCCACTAGACTACTTGACCAAAAAATAAATAAATGTTGTTATAAGGATAATATTGAGATTTTAAATTAATCTAAGGATAAATTTGACAGTTCAATAAAATTTGATGTCCTCATCTCCCCTTCTAAAAATTGAACCAAACACTTCAAATTAAAAATATTCTCTCCCCTCCCCTCCAAAACTCTCGAACCAAACGGACCTAAGGGACACTTAAGCCCCTAGTTAAAGTGATAATATTTGTAAACAATTTAATTTGCCCAAAAAACTTTTAAAATCTCTAATTCAAATGTTCATATGATTTTATTCATAGTTCGACCTTAAACGATTATGAAGACTGCTCCATTTTTTATGTAAAAAGAAAATGTGTACAAAAAAATGTATTGATAAATTAAAACGAGGATATAACAGGAAAAACTCAAAAAATGCATTTCTTTAATTTAGTGTCACGATTCTAAAACGTTTTTTAAAAAGATATTTGAGATATGAGGTGTTGGGTTAAAGAGATTGAATGGTTAACCAAACTCTTAAATTCTTCGTAGCTTCAAACATGTACACGAAGATAATCCATTTTTTCACTCTTTTTCCAGTATAAATTTGAAAGCGAATCAAGACAAGGGTTTGATGCAATTTAAGAAGTTGTGCATAGAAAGAATATAATAAAAGAGTGAGAAGAATATTTACTTTTTGTTGTTGTTGTTCTTCTTCTTCTTGGTTCTTGTTATTTTGCTCAAACGCATGTCCACATCTGGCAGTAGCGCGGCCATCCTAACAGTAACAGAGAGAGAGCGCGCAATCAATTAACATTTTTCTTAAGAAGCAAATTTTATTAATAAAAACAAAACCCCAAAGCAAAAGAAATACTCTGCAAAAATAGAGTCCAATCGGTTCAAATGAAATAGGAGGGACCAACACTACTTGCTTCAAAGTTATAAATATCAATCAAACAATACAACGTCAGCCTGAGCAACATACAAGACAAATAGAAGCCAAATGTTGCTCTCTAAAGAGCTATTTCCAAACAATAGAGTTCGATCAAACCTAGACACTTGAACCAAAATATCAATTAAGTTGTTGTAATTAATAATTATGAACTCCAATACCCCAAAGCAAATATTGACAGAATGAGGGATAATAAAACACCAACAAGTATACAAACGTGGGAAGCATACTAAGTATACAATGTGCTTGAAATCTATCAGGTGCTAACACTTCGTTCTGTGGCAAGGAGTTCAAACTAGTTTTGTCATTTGGTTTGATGCAACTTGACTAGCAGGTTTAGTTAGGTAGTTGAGACTTGAGATGGCAAGTATAAAACATTCTGATACAAATATTAGTAAAAATATATACAACTTGTTATTTGTAGGAGTTCAAACTTCAAACTAACATTTTTACGGTTTGAATGCACAAGCAAAGTGTTGAATGCACCATCATTTATGCCAATTGAGAAGTATAAAAGACGAGCGGTCTTCATGGTAGTGATGATAATCTGGGAGACAGAAGAGGGAGTAGAAGAAAAGAGGTGGCTAGGTATACATATACTTGATGTTTGCGGATTTTCCTATTTGTTAATTAGGGTTTTAAGAATCAGACTTTTTTGTAGGAAGAATCAGACCCTTTTCTTGTTATAACATTTGCTCTTTTAACACTCCAAAAATAACAAAATACCCTTCAACAATGCATATGCTAACATAAGCATTTATGGAATCAAACAGGACACAAGCGATTTTATTCAAAAAAAAAAAACGACACAAACAGTTTGTCAAAAGACATGTAATTCATAAATACAATTGTAGAAGCAGCACAACAAATTCAACAACAATACTCTCATAAGCCACATATAATCATTCATAATTCAATAACATTACACAACATCAACATTACATTAGTAATACACAAACAATTCAACGAAAGTGCAATATTACGAATTTTTGACAACATATTGCGCATCAACACATAAAAAACTTAAAAAGTTCATAAACGACATCAAAGTTGTACCGACAATTTGAGCAGTTGCAATTGAATTTCTTAGAGCACGTGTTAAACTTTTTTTATTATGTTTAGAAAGTATTAAGAGCTGTGATGAATTTGGAAATTTATTCTAAATGGTCTCCCAATTCATGATTATAGTTCTCCATGTTGAAAGATTTTAGTTCAATCAAGAAAATAAACTACTCACATTTTTATTGGCTTTTACTCATTTCGCATACTTTGTTTGCGAGTTTGAATGATTGAGAAAATGAGGACTTTAAAAATAAAAGTAAATGAAAGAAATATTCAATGAAGGTTTTGAATTTTTTTTTAAAGGATTTACATGAACTTTTTTCAAATTCATTTTATATTGTTTTAAATATTTTCTTTTGTTGAAGAGGAGTTGATATAATATTCTTAAAAAAAATTGATTGAAATAATATTCTTATAATAAAAAATTATTAATCATAAACATAACTTATCATATTCTAAAATATCACCATTTTAAAAATTGTGAAAGATTTTTCATTTATCTTTTATATTTTTCATTTCAAAGTTCTCATCTCTCATCCCTTCCTTCCATACACACACAAACCAAAACCTTATTATGCGAATTCAGATTGCCGTTGACAAATAATGTAGATATTTGTTCTTTAAATAATCCAAATAATATAATATAGATATTAAACTTAAGGGGATTAAGCTAACATTTTTTCTTCTCTTTTTCAGAGAAAAGAATTACAGAAAGTGATCTAACGTTTGTGAGTCGGTTGTTGCTGTTGTACAAAAAGTTTTAGACCCAGGACCACCGAATCATATACTATATCGAACGGTTGGATTCGTAAAGTGGTGCATGAAGATAGAAAATCCAGAGTGGATATAAGGGCAGAAACGTAAAATTAAACAAAGGGATGATTATTGCTGGGACCATAACGTTTATAAGGATGGAGAGCGACTCGCATCAATCACGCACATACATTAATGCAACCAAAGTGGAAATCAAAATAGTTAAATAAAATGACACTACACAACAAAATAAGTCACATCCTTAAAAAAAATAAAAAAAATAAGTGTACTACTTTAAATCCAAAGTATTTTGAATAATAGGTATCGTAAGAACTACGGATTTAAAAATTATATAATTGATAAGTTTTATGTAAAAAATATTATTATTAATTATTAATGTGTTGAATACTTTGTTTTTAAGATAAAACTTCTTTTTTAAATTTTTAAATAAATGACCTTAAATATTTGTTAACATTTTTCATTGAATAAAATGATAAATAATATTCCCTCGTTCTATTTTAAGCGAGCCTTTTGCTCATTTCACACCTATTAAGAAAAAATTTATAAGTGAAAGAGAGCATAAAATGATTTTGAGTGTCTTTGTCAAATATTGATCCATTTTTTTATCATAAATGTAAAGTAAAATATATTAAATTAGAAGTCGTAAAAGTAATATTAATTAGAGTTATAATTAAAAAAGTAATTAATATCATATTGAAAGTGAAATAGGTCAATTTTTACGGGACAATATTTTTTTGCAAATGAATCACTTAGTATGGGACGGAACAAATATATTTCAACTTAATCAAAAACTGAGTTTAAATCCAATTATGAGAATATGTTAAATAGAAAAGAAGAAGTAGGACACCCTTTGCAATTTTAATAGGTTAAATGATTAATATTTTTAATTACAATCCATTTGAGTTGGTCCACTTACGTTAATTTGAGTTTTAAAGGGGTGAAGATCCTCTCAATTTCCTAGATAAATGGAGATTGTCAATTACTATAGTTTTGAAGTAAATATATGATATAAATGCACATATTTCAAGAATTGAAAACATTAATATTACATATTTACTTCAAAACTATAATAATTGATAATCTCCATTTATTTAGGAAATAGAGATGATGTTCACCCGTTTTAAAGGGTGTTCCTTTTTAAAATTTTATGTTTTATTCTCTCTCATGCTAATATAAGTGGAGTCGTTTAATTTTTTGAAAAGAAAAAAGCGTTGAGAGCATCCAATTAAAAAAATGTATTTTAACTTTAACTAACTGAAAAAATCCACCAACAAAGAAAGAGAAGGCATATCCACTTATCAAAGATGAATCTATAGTGGAGACGCAATGAGTGAGTTCCGCAAAAATAGTGTTTTGATTCAGTTTCCATTTATAACAGAAGAAAACAAAACAAATTCGGTCTGTTTTTTCCTACGCGTCTTGTGAATTCTATCTCCCATTTTGTCATTGCCAGTTTGCACCCCCAATCCCATTTTCCTAAAATTCCTTCATTTATCATTTATTAATTATTATTCCATTCCCTAAATTACCATATTATTTTCATTAATTTCGTCACAAAAAAAAAGACTGTGTTCATTTGATCTAATCATCTTCTCATAGGTTTAGAGAGAGAGAGGAAATGCTAGATAGCTCCTCTCTCTGTGTGACCAAATATACAGATCTTATTTTTTTAATTTAATTTAATTTATTTTAATTCAACTCTCTCTGTGAAAGAGATGAGTTGTTATTCTTGCTTTGTTTCTCGGAAAAAAGATGTTAGCAGAATTGAAGTTGATAATAGTTCTCGATCTGCTCACACTTCAGGTTCATCTTCTTCTAATTTTTTTCACTCAATTTTTATTTTTCTAAATTATTATTATTATTGACAGTGATGTTTGTATTTTACAGGGAATGGAGGAATAAGCACAACAGGTACTGATTAATTAGGGTTTTCAAATTCAAATAAATTAATACTATCATATTGTTAGTTCGTTACTGTTAATTATATTATATTGAAATATAAAGCTACTGTTAAATTATAATTATACTTGGATTTGTAGAGGGAAAGGGGAAGAGTGTAAGGACTGGTAAAAGCAGTACTGCAGCAGCTAGTTTTGGTTTTCGAGAGCTTGCAACCGCGACTAGGGGCTTTAAGGAAGCTAATTTGATTGGAGAAGGAGGTTTTGGAAAAGTATTTAAGGGTCGTCTTTCGACCGGAGAGGTAATTTTTGAGTCATTCATTTTTAGGGTTTTGTTAATTTGAATTGATTATGAATGAATGTGTTTTTATATTGTAATAATGTTTGCAGCTTGTTGCTGTGAAACAATTAAGTCATGATGGTCGTCAAGGTTTTCAGGAATTTGTGACTGAGGTTCTTATGTTAAGTTTGCTACATCATTCTAATCTGGTTAAGTTAATTGGCTATTGCACTGATGGAGATCAAAGGCTTCTGGTTTATGAGTACATGCCTATGGGATCTCTCGAAGATCATCTTTTTGGTAACCTTTTTAATTGTTTTTTTATTACTCGTGTGCCGTCACTTAATAATTTATTAATAGTAGTTATGATACAGCTGAAGGCTTTTCATCTTTGTTTATGACAATAAATTTATCTAGGGTCTAAATAGCTGTGTGCATTGTATGCACACTTTGTTTATTTATTGTGAAAATTTGGTTCATCTGTCTTGACATTGTAACGTAGTTTTTAACTTTATTAGCTATGTATTAGTACATGTTTTCTGTTGATACCCTGTTCTTCCATTAATACATGCACAATAAAGAGAGTATATCTGTAAACAGTGAAAAGCTTTTGTCCACTTTGATTTTGAATTGAAGATTCTTTGTGATTGAATTAAAAAATTTGGACTATAGTATAGAGCTGTTTGAACTTGGTTTATGGGTTGGCTGTGTTAGGAATGGTGTGACAATAGACCACTGTGGACTGAAATGGTTGACTTCTTTGCTTTTCTAATTTCTAGTTTTGTGACTGACAACATTGTCTTTGATTTGCCGAGATGAATACTATATATTAATGAGGAATAGGCTTCATGAGGATTTTTTTCTCCCTAAAGAAAGAGGCAAAAATTTGAGAACAGTGCCTTCCCTGTTATTTGTTTTCTTCCTTTGGGATTGTAATACTATATGGTGTAGGGGCCTTGGCAGCTTCTAGTTTTCCAGTGTGAATAGTTTTGAACTTGGGTTATTCTATGCTCATTAAAAGAGATCATAATTTTGCGTAGGTCGACATTTGGTAAAATTAAAGATAATAAATAAATATCTTGGCCAACACATGTAAAATCTACAAGAACAATGATTAGGTTGCTTGATTAGAAATGCCTCTTAAATTAAATCCCAAATTTGATTATCCGTTGTTTTATTTTTTTGGAGACCAACTTTGTTATATGATGACAAAATACATCAATTAGATCATAACTTATTTCTCATTTCAGATCTTCCCCAAGATAAAGAACCTCTAAGCTGGAGTTCTCGGATGAAGATTGCTGTTGGAGCAGCTCGTGGCCTTGAGTATCTCCACTGTAAAGCAGATCCGCCTGTTATATATCGAGACTTAAAATCTGCAAACATCTTATTAGACAGCGACTTCAGCCCAAAACTGTCAGATTTTGGGCTTGCTAAGCTAGGACCTGTTGGAGACAACACCCATGTTTCAACGAGAGTGATGGGTACATATGGCTACTGTGCGCCAGAGTATGCGATGAGTGGCAAATTAACTCTTAAGTCTGATATCTACAGCTTTGGTGTGGTTTTGTTGGAGTTGATTACTGGACGAAGGGCAATAGATGCTAGTAAAAAACCAGGAGAGCAAAACTTAGTTTCATGGGTAAATATTTAGTTCGTATAATTTATTTAAAAATAAATCCTCTTTCAAGTATATTTGTCTTAGCTTTGCATGTTGGTGATTCCCCCCTTTATATTTATCATATATTATTTTATATATGTGAGTGTAAAACATTAGAAAGTAAAACACCTTCCATTACAAAAGCATTGACATATAAAATGTGATTTTTCTGTCTTCTCAATAAATTATTATGATCCTTACCAGGGATTCTTTGACATGCTAATATTCTTTTATCTTTCTAGATGTCTGTATCTTTATTGATACATTCACATTCTTTAAAAATAAACCCTCTTTTAATTGTATCTTCCTTAGCTTTGCATATTGGTGATTCCATTTTGATTCATCATATATTATTTTATTTTTGAGAATGTAAAGAATTAAAAAGTAAAGTACATTTCATTACAAAAGCATTTACAGATGTATGTTATGTTTTCTGCCTTCTCCATAAATAAACTATTATGATCCTTACCTGGGATTCTTTGACACGCTAGTATGTCTTCGATCTTTCCAGATGACTGTATCTATATTTATCTTAACATGCTAAATTACTTCTTACACTTGTGTTTTTTTTCCCAGTCTCGCCCATATTTTAGTGACCGGAGAAAGTTTGTACATATGGCTGACCCTCTTTTGCAAGGACACTTCCCTGTCCGCTGTTTGCATCAAGCAATTGCTATAACTGCTATGTGTCTCCAAGAGCAGCCAAAATTCCGTCCACTCATTGGTGATATTGTCGTAGCACTGGAATACCTAGCTTCGCAGAGTCAGAATATCCCTGAAGTCCATAGACATGGTGTGCGTAGCCCACCGCAGCAACCACCTTCCAAAATGGACAGAAATTAATTTTCACTGATATTAGATTCTGGCTTCAGTTCCATTTCTGTCCATGATTTTGAGTACAGATTTCCTTATCAGCTTGATCAGTGTAAGACCAACTGCCTATTTTAAATGTTAAATATTATTGCCCTAGTTAACTTATTTGCATAGCCATAGTGAAGATAAATTTCTTATTATAGCAGTTGACATTCATTCTTGTGGATCTATTAATAACAGTGATGTGAATTTGTGATTATTTAGGTTTTAAAGTTTAAACTTCCTCCACCCTTATAACACGCTTGTTATCATTTCAATATTCAAGCAAATGAGGAAGGTGGCGGGGGAAGAGGATTTTCACTCGTTGATTGTAGTTTTTGGTTTTCCTAACATTGATTTTGCAACGCATGAGCTACCGAGTGACAGGAAAAGCTCTGACATAAAGTAAAGCAGTATTCTATTATTCTACCAAATACAAAAAAGAGCTCAAAAGATAATTATTTTGAGGTCTTGTTTTTTTTTTCAATGTTCAATACAAAAAGGTTAAGAATAAAAAATGCGGCGACTAACCCAAGAATAGGCCGCCCTAGCTAATGTATGAGCAACCATGTTCGTTTGTCTCCTAACAAACTTCACCTTAAAGTTGGAATTTAAAGATAATTGATAGATAATACTAGAAACAATAGCATAGAATTCCGAATCACCATGACCCGGACACGATAGAGCTTGCACTAGAGTAGCTGAGTCAGACTTGAAGACAACCCGGTTCCATTTACTATTTTGAGGTTTTGTTTAACTTGTGGTAGTTTCATAATTAAAAGCCTATGTTTGGTATCACGGTGTGTGTCAGAATCATGGCAAACTACCACCATTTTTCAAAAGCCAGTGTGTTCTGACAACCCACCACTCTTTATGAGAAAAGCCTTCTGAGAACTTGTAAACAATTAAAATGCAAAAGTCAAATTAAACCTACACCAAAAGTTGTATACATTTTCTTTCAAAAAAAAAAAAAAGTGGTATATTTAAAACTGAGAAGTTATTACATGATTTATCTTAGAACTTACCGTATGTTCCAGAATGAAAACGTTCACTGCCGTTGTGCAGTATAATACCATTTCAACGCGAATACTTAAAAACAACAAAGTGTAGCTTCCAAATCAACGGGCATTTCAATGCATCCACTGCAAAAACACATGCGTAAGCAATCCAGCTTTTAAAGCTTATGTGAAAAACGTATCCTTTTCTATTGACAATCTTGAGTCTTCCAAGAAATTGGATGAAGTTTGTTTCTCCTGCGCCGGCAGGTATGCATGTCCCTTTCAATGAGGTCAGAACACAACCAAGACAAATTTGTAGAAATTCACCTGATGCGCCTGAGCGCCTTCCTTAAGACACGTTAACTGAGCTATGAAAGTGAAACATTATTTGATTATTTAGAATTGATTAGAATTTACATTTGTTTTTTCGAAACAGCTTACAAATCATAAAGATACAATTATGAAGTCGTAGGAAATCAAAAAATTGGAGGTCTCAGAAGATGATAATGTATATTCAGGATGCGGATTCCCTGCAGTAAAGGGAATCCCGCATTCACGCATTCAATCCAATCTCGGCCATTTGATGTATCCAACAGTCCAGCTTGTTTCTATTTTAATTTTCCAGTTTTATTTTCACCTTCTCTCTCCTTGAACGTTTTCTCTATCACGAAAGTTGCATTGTTGCGCAGCACCTTGCGTAGTTGTTGTCCAAATCGAAACGGTGTTGTAGCGCTCATAGCACAACGCCTCATTGTGGTTGTCTATGTCGTTCTCGACACCATGATGAGAGAAGCAAGTCAGCCTAAGATCTGAGTTACAAGCAGGGGCGTTTTTAGGGCCTAGCTAGCGTGGGCACACGCCCGGATTCAACCGATACTTTCTTTGTAGCACTACAAGAAATTTGCGAGAAATTTGACTTATAGTGACAACCAAAATCCATCACGAAAGGGCAAATGTCCGTAGCTAAATCTGTCTGTCATTACCAAATGTCTGTCACTACATGTTTTCCCCATTTACGTACGGAAAACACGTAGGTAATTCTAAGAAGACCATTTTAAAATACATTATGGACATCTACCTACGGTTTGGTTGTCACTAAAACTTATCATTGTTTTTTTTTTTTTTTTTTTATTATTTTCTATTCTAATCTAAATTCTAAAGATGAATAATTCATAAAATTACCACTAAAATTAATTTGATCAATATAATAAAATATTATAATCAATATCATTGGAATTTGAAATAGATTACTATAATCATTTTTTAGAATAAATTGTTGAAATGACTTAAACTAGAATAATTCTCCTTAAATATGAACTATAATACCATTCACCCAAACCAATACGCAATACTCACATAAATCAAAATCAAACTTACAATCACTTTATACATAAATAAAACTTGCAATCACTCCTACAACAGAGCATAATAAATTAGAATTTAACTTCTAATTTGTGGAACTTCAACAATAACGGGTGCATCAAAGCTATTACTAACATCAACAAAAGTTGGAAGAACACCAGTTATCAAGCCATGTCAGTAAGATAGTAAAATAATATTATAAGCCCGTGAGAAAGAATTGTTACTAACATGATCAACGATGTGTGGTTCAATGACTTGATGATATGTTACATCAAGAGGGAGATATTCAAGTCACTTGATGATTTTGATATTATTCGAACATTCATCGCAAAGAGGTATCGAAAAAAGCATTTATCTCCTAATTTTATTTAGCACACTATTGACAAGTTATGTTTCATCTCTCTTATTTTAAATTGTACTTTTATCGACAAAATGACGAGTCTCTTTTATTTCGATTTATGAATATTTATATATTATGTCGCATGTGAATTTGCGATCAAAATTCTGTCCAAACTCGCTAAAATCCCTAGCTCCGTCACTGGTTACAAGTACATGTCTGCTCGCAACCGCATTCATTCAACCGCATGGTTTTCAAATCATAGCTATATATCCACGTTCTTTCAAAAAATAAAAATCACTGGATGTGCATGAGATATTTCATCGATAAACAAAAAGACTGGAAACGAGTAACAATATAAAAAAGGTGAGAAAGGTTTGTAGAGCATCATTGGATATGCACATGATCACTTCAAGATGATGACGAACTTCTTAAATCAACATAGCTATCTTTTGGGGAATCATATTTTGAAGTCGTGTTTTTTATGTATGATAGTAATGGTGAGAAGTAGAGATGTAAATTCCTACTCATTTAACATGAACACGTATAGTATGAAATTCGTACTCATTTTGTTGGATAAATATAATATAGTGCCCATTTTATATATGCGCAGGTAATCTATGAGTTTTGAGGTACCAACAAATATTCATAGATAACAATTTTTTTATTAAAAGGATTCTTGTAATTTTCTTTTTATAATTACCTAAAATTTAACAACAAAACTTCATCATATTCAATTTTTTTTACCAAAACATAAAAATATTCATACTTTTTATTTCTATCTAAAGCAAAATTCATAATAGTGAAGGAGTGAGAGGTCAGAAGGAGAAGAAGAATGTAAATAGTGTTTAGGTTTTTTTTTACTAAATTTGAAATGCACTAATTAGATTTTTAACTAAAGATATTTAAGTAATTTACTCAATTTAATAATGGGCGCAGTCCGTACGTATGCCTACAGGTACATGCATTATTGAATCTCCATTTGTATTCATGAAGTATCGACGGTTGAAATATCTCTTGATTTTATCCACATATATCCATTATGTTACTCGTCTCGTGTCCGTTGCAGATTTTATTTGCGAATACCCATAGATAAGGTTTTTTTTGCCATCCCTTGTGGGAAGTGATTGAATCACTAAACATTAAACAATAATATTTGAAAAATGCTTTTGAATTGTAGCCTATTGCTTCATAGAGATAATACTCGTTGAGTTGTTTTAATGACGTTTTAGTGGTAAGGTCCACATTACCCTTTCATGAATTGGGGGTAATATACCCTTGATGATAAATATGATTCAATTTTGAAATGAAGGAGATGAAGATCACATGTCGAATGAAGGAGATGAAGAAAATATTTTTGAGATGAAAATGATAACTAATTATAAGAAAAACCTAAAATACATTACCCTTAATGAATTGGGGGTAAATTACCGTTAATAACAAATATTATTCGACTATGAAATAAAAGAGATAAAGATCACAAGTTAAATGAAGAAGATAAAGAAGTTTGATGTTCTTAAGATCAAAATGGTAACTGATTTTAAAAATAAAGATGAAAAAAATGAAATTTTTCTTTGAGAGGGGTAAATTACCCCAAATCATCAAGAGGTAACGTAGAAAAAACATGTTTTTGTTGATATATCCTAACATGGGAGTTACAATATATTATGATTTTGCCGAACACTCGACAATTTGTGTTTTGATTACACTTTTTAAAAAATTTATTAATGTATACAAGCCGTATCGTATTCTATTTTTTTTTACGTATTTGTATGCATGTATTGCACCCGCAAAGTGTCACGCCTGCTCCTTCTATAAGTGGGATAATGAACCCATTTAAGGCCGGTGTTACATCTGTATGTACTCGTTCAAGAATTTCCTCCTTTACACACGGATATATATCATTAAAAAAAAAATGTATTGCACCCGCATCTGTACTAGTATTGTCTATTTGGTTCAGCGGCAATTCACCGCCACCTCAAATTTGCACCTCTTCCTGCGTCAAATCATAAAACTACAAATTGAGAGTTTGTAAAACGTGATTTGTCACCAAGATCTTTTGAAGTTAGATTCTGTCAAAAAAAAGTTGAAGAAAAGTTAGGCGTTGTCAACAAAGTCATCATAGTTGGTGACAATGAAGGCATGCAATGTCCCCATGATAACGCGTTTTTGAGTAAATTACAATATTTCATGTCCTTCCCCTTTCGTTTTCCTTCTGCATTTGTTCTCTCTTCCTGTAAATTTCCACGCTTTGCATTGAGTTTGAAAGGACTCTCGAAATGAAGGTAAAATCAAGGCGCAAAACTTAATTTTTGTTTCTATTGTTAGAACATAATATGTGTAGCTTTCAAATTAACATTAATTATTTTGGTCAATTATATACCTCTAAGTAGTATTATGTACACCAATCTTGTCTATGTTTAGCTTTACTATCGATCGTCGATCCCAAGTTTAAGTAAAAGGAGAGGGTTGTGTTAAACTTGGGCAACAAACGTAAAACTTTGTCCGATCCCTACAACATGAATCGAATACACAATATAATATGAAGGTTAGGTTGTTGCCCGAAAGCCACGTATTGTATAACTCGAGTACAGTGTGTCAAATGAACAAGGGCCACTACAAGAATGACATGATTTTTGATTAGAACACTATGACGTCGTTCGGTTCATCTTGCCGACCTCATTTAGTGGGATAATACTTGTTTATGATTTCTTTTAATTTTCAAGAAATGTTATACTTTGACAATTTTTATATAATACAAACCCTACTGCATGGACTTTAGACAGTCAGGTAACGAATCGGCATGCACGCAAGTTGGTTGACTTGGCTAAGTTCTGCTCATCTGTGTCATTAATTTTCTTTGTACCAATATGAAAAGTGCATACAACAATGCTCACTTTATTACGTAAGGCATGATATAATTGAACTAAGGCTTAATAGCGGTTTTCGCCCCCTAACTTTCACGAAGTTGCGATTTTGACCCTCTAAAAAAACTACAAAATCGTCCCTTAAGGTTTGCAATTGTAGCAGTTTTGGCCCACAAGACTAATTTTTGGTTAAAAAACAAAAAAAATACATGACACCTCACTTAGGGTGCCACGTCAGCGTAGACCGAGTCAAAATTGAGCTTGGGTAGGCATGGCAATGGGGCGGGGTGGGGACGAGTTTTACATTCTCCGTCCCCATACCCGATTCTCATATACTTACCCGTTACCCTACCGATATCCAACGGGGATAAGAAACTGAACCCCATCCCCGTCCCCGATGGTTTCGGGTATCCTCGCCGCATCCCCGTCCCCGCATTGAATAATTTGACTAATAAAAAATAGAAGTTTTTTTTGGAACACGTAGAGAAATGTTGTAATGCATTATCCAACAATATGCTCACTTTCACATTTGTTAGATCGATTTATTTAGTTTCTCCTTTAATTATCAATGATAGTTTTTATAACACGGCAATTGTCAAATAATATAACATGACATATCAATAGAAAATAATTTTCTGCATTCGGGACGGGTTTGGGTATGGGTTTGGGTATCTATATACCCGTTACCCGTCCCATACCCGTGTTTTGCTATCGGGGAAAACTCAAACCCATACCCAAACCCAATCAAAAAGGGGAAAACCCGTCAAATTGGGTTTGGTTCGGGTGGATAACTACGGGTATGAGTTTTGTTGCCATGTCTAAGCTTGGGGGCCAAAACTGTCACAAATGCAAAACTTAGGGAGCAGTTTTATAGTTTTTTTTTAGGGGGCAAAAATCGTAACTTTTCTAAGTTAGGGGGCTAAAACTGCTATTAAGCCTGAAGGAAATATTTTCCATAGAAAGATCACTCGTTCACACTTCAGTGCTTCATAGATCATATAAATAATTTACTGATATTGCAATCTTGACGTTTTGGTTGAGAAGGTTCTTGACCACACATTAGGCAGGACAGAATAACCAGTATCGTGGGTCCCCCCAATCCTCATTAGGGGATTAAAGCAAAAACATTTTCAATAAATTTAATGTATATTTGTTTTATTTTTTATTTTTAAAGAAACGTATATTTGTTTTTCTTTTAAAGAAATGTATATTTGTTATATAGTAATTTTAAAAAACTATATCCAGTAGCTTTTGCACATTTATTGGGGCAGAAACTCTTCTATAAACACAACCACAAATGATAAATATTTAGACACATTTATATCAGATATAAAAATTAAAAGAAAATAAACTAAATGATGTTGATTGAATTTTTTTCTTTTTAAAAAAAATGATGTTGATTGATGTGATCTAATTATTTTTGTTTTAAATTATTTCATTTAATGTAAATGTATTTAAATATTTATTATTTGTGATTGTGTCCATAGTTTCTCTTGCCAGGGCTCACCGTGTTTCACCTTGCTAGGTCATGTGGTCAGGACAGGCTCACGAGTAGGGATGGCAATGGGTACCCATTGGGTAGGGTACCATAGTGTCCATCCCCGTACCCGCGTTTTGAAAAAATCCCCATACCCGAGCCCATACCCTCGTGGGCAATAAGTTTGGTGCCCGTCCCCATACCCTATGGGTATCTAAATGCCCGTACC
>Ga0228711_1004448_pt1 | contig 21562 bp, 9 predicted proteins | sample MedpolnodulmetaG_2_FD_177996 | JGI IMG/M metagenome (GOLD analysis project Ga0228711, IMG submission 177996) | Root nodule microbial communities from Medicago polymorpha collected in Santa Monica, California, United States - brown nodules | ecosystem: Host-associated > Plants > Roots > Nodule...
AGTCTGTTTGGAGCTCATCTCTAACTTTTCTTATTGCATCCAATAGCTCAGGTGTTGTATATTTGTATTGTATTTTTCCAATGCATATGAACACTGTAGTTACTAATTTACGTTGAGTCCCAATGTTTGCTGCAACGTAATTCTAAGAGGCATAGACTAATTTGCCTTTTTGTTTGGTATGTATTGTATAATTACTTAAAAACTCTTTAAATTAATAATTATTAATTTATCGATAAATTAATAACTCTATAAATTAATAAATTTCTCCGGTCCTGATATTATTAATTTATAGAGTTTCTAATGTATATTATATTTATCCAAAGTTATAATTTTTTTGATATATAAGTGTAGAAGCATTCACTTCAATTAGCTAGAAAATATTTTGAATAAGTTAATTTCAATAATAAATTCAAATTTTGTTGTTTATCGGGGTTAGGCTGAGAGTGATCCTAACTCCCCGTCCAAACCCTTCAAATATCTGTAATCCTCGTTGTCCACCACAAGTAAAATTTTACTCTCGTCTCCATCCGTACATATCCCCATGAGTCTCTACGAGAAATCTCTCGACATAAGATTAAATAAATTCTAACTTTACGATAAATTTCAATTTACTTTTGATTTTTGTTAGGAATAATAGAAATAAGAGAAATTTAATGTCTTATTTTATTTAAAATTACGTTGTTTTTCTAAAGTAAAATATTGGAAGGACGGCCCATGGCGAGGGGGTATCATCTCTATCTCCATTTCCAAAATTCTATTAAAGGGATTTCCTTCCCCATCCTAGCATCCTCGTAATGGTAAAGAGAAATAAATTCCCACGTGTATGATCTCAAATGGAGTAACAACCACATCTATCTTCATTAATAGGGACAAATTAACATCCCTATATAGGTTTGTGTCCAGATTTATGTCATGCTCCCTCCGATCACTATTATAAGGAAAACTCTACTTTTTAGATACATTGAATAATTAATGTATCTAGCCTTTATTATAGACTGAATACATTAATCATTCAATGTATCTAAAATATAAATTTTTGCTTATAATAGTGACCGGATGAAGTATATGTTTACCTAAAGTGTGTTATAGTCGACTGTATTTTAAATAAATAGTTTAATCATAAATACACAAATTTTTCTAAGAACTACTATTATTGAGAAAGTATTAAAAGTTTATAAAGATGGAGACAAACTAATAGTTCCCTGGGATCTAAATTTATCTAAAATCCCTTCAAAAGAAAAGCCTTGCCAAAATTAATAGTTACATGCGGATTTTCTGCGTTATTGGGATCTGGAGGAAACTTCTTTTGAGTAATGAAATTATTAGCAAAATCCTCATGAATTCCTGTGGATATTTTTTCGTAGGAAAATCTGTAGGAAAAACAGGAATTTCAAGAAGTATTATGAAGAACCAATGGACTGGAGACACAATCAAAACACAAAAGTTACACAGAAGAAATTGAAATCTCTTTAGCAACTGGTGATAAAATTCTCCCTCATGAAATTCATGGAGTTTCTACGCTCGAATGATGAGAAAGTTGAGCAACATAAAACGTATTATAAAAGATACTTCAAAAAGTGGTATAGTGTATTGTTAATGTATCAAGAAAGAATTAGATACTTCACATTCTTTGCGACAATGATTGTAAAATTTCATTTAAAAAGTATAATTAGATTGATATACACCTCTAGTCGTTATCACCTATTAGTACTACTACTTCAATTATGTTTCTTTTAATGTATTTTGAAACTTCTCGAAATTACGGTAAATCTTCTCTCTAACCATTCACTTCTCCCTTAGAAGACCAATAAATATAACCGAAAAAGTAAATAATCTCATTAACCTTCAATTTTGGTCATTTGTAGTAAGTTTGGATAATGAATCCAAGAATAATTGTTTTTTTTTATAAAAAAGGTAATCCAAGACTAAATTGAGTCACCACAGCAAAATAAGATAATAAATTAGCCAGTGTTACACCATCCATTTCGAAATCTTGTACAGCTCAAACAGTGAAAGTAAAATAATTAAAGAAACATTATAAATTTACAAGAGAAACAAAGATTGAAAAAAAACAGTGGAATTCAGTACTCACATTTCTTCATTGCGGTGCTGAGTTATTAAAAATGGTAGAAGATAGTGTGGAATTAGAGGATTGTGCAAGAGATGACGAAAAGGAATGCAAGAATCTTGTTAGAATTGCAAAAGTGATGGAGAAGGATTGAATGGGATATGGTACAAAGTGTAAGCTTGTCAGAGAGTTATGAATGAGATATGGTCAATTAAGAATCCGAATAATGTGATTATCATATAGTTATTTGTTGCATCAATAAACTGCCCCTTCTCTAATTTACTACTTGATCAATACTTGAACCTCACTAACCAAACTTATAGAAATGTTTCTATTTTGTGACCAATAAACTTTAACTTTTATCTTTGTCAATGTTGAGAAACAAAAGCAATAATGTCTTCCTCAAGTGAAGAATTTGAGAGATTTAGTTTGCCTCAACCATCAAAGGGTTGCATGCATTTATATTTTGAATACCCCTTTCTCATATCTCATCATCTAACACAAGAAAAGTTCTTAATAGTGATTCAGAATTAGTTTTCAAAAAATAATGTTTCAAAATTGCATGGTTAAATAATATTACAAAAACAATATAAAAAACCTTTCTTATATGAAAGCAACAAATACATGTAAAGTGAGTCTAAACTAACTCAGTGCATTTGACATTAGAATTAAAAAGTCCATCCTTAAATAGGATAAACACTCAACAGTCATTGGTCAGTTTGAACAAGTAAATCTTTATAAGTAATTTTAGTATGCATTAACAGGCACCAAAATCATTGTAGGTAATCTTAAGGTTTAATTGATCATTTGGTCCCCTAACTTATTTGTTGTTTTCATTTTAGTCTCATAATTCTAAAAAAAATAAATTTCGGTCCTTCAAATAAGCACCAAAAGCATTCCATATAATGATTAGTAGGCTTTTCCCTCAAATACCATACTACAAAGATTTTATGGTTTTACAATTTTCACTCTCGTTTTAATACATCGAGTAAGTATGCATGATTTTGGCTTTACATTTACATACAATATTTTTCTAGTGGGTGATATTTATTGTCCTCAAATGAGCAAATCACAACTAACCCTATGATGGAATTTTGGAATATCATGCTATCATTCCTTAAATGTTTTCATCATGGTCAAATTTATCTTACCACAAACAATCCAATAACTAAATACAAACATATGTATATTTGCCAACAAATTCATCAATCTCTGATATTATGAAAATCTTTTTGTTAGCCATTCATGTTTGAAAGAGCTATTCGCAACCTCAATATAATACTATTTCCAAATAAAGTCTAGGCAATAAGCATATTTCAAACTTATCACTCAACTAAAATAATGAAAGCTTAAAAGTAACTAAAACAAGTGTGCTGAAAATTACACTTTTATTTAAATCTCTTGTATCTCATTTACTTCCAATGACTTCAGTTTATACGTATCTCATTTACTTCCAACGACTTCAGTTTACACAAAGAAGGACACCTTTTCTCTAATACAGCAGGAAGTGATGAGATAATCTACACATTAAGGAATGAGAGTGAATAAGATCAGTTATGCAAGTCAGTTGATTTTAAACAGAATTTACAAACAAAAAAAAAAGAATTTGAAGAAGAAGGTAAAATTAAAGAATGAAAACATCATAACGTACCTGAAGAGTGGATATATAAATCGAAGACTGACCTTTCGCACATATTTTCTGAGAACGACTACCATTATAAGTAAAGGTACGAAGACTTGGAGTAGATAGTTCAATTTTGTCAGCTATGGTAAATTCGGGTGGACTATTATAGATAGATAAATTGACTAGGGTTTCACTTGATATGACAAAGACACGTGCTTCCCTTACCTCACAATTCTGAATGACCAAACTATTCAACATTTTAAAGGCCAAAAAGGGTTCAACACAACTTCTTTCATCACCGCAAAAGGCAAAATTCCTTAGATACAAGCTAGTCAATGCTGGCAATATCAAAGATTTCGGAAATAATGTTGTCTCATCATAACCACCTTTTGAGTAAACCGAAAGCTTAAGAGATGTAAGAGCGTGACATGAAGAAACACATTGAAGAATGAGATCACTATCACCCCTAACAGAGATTCCTAATTCATGGAGGTGGGAATTATGAGAGGAAACATAGTTTAAAATCTTTTTGAGGAGTTGAGGCTGGATATTACCATCACAGTAAAGATCAAGAGCATTCAATGAAGTTGAGCTATCACGAAGAGTCAAAATCTTAGAGACGAATGCCGCAAAACTCTTCATAGTGGGAAATTCAGAGGAATGCAATATAAGGGTGGGAATATGTTTCCAAAGATACTTCCATCTTGTGGACAAAATGCAAGTTTGAACAGCATGTTTGGTATTACAAAATGACAAAATATGAAGGAGAACACAGTCGGGTAAATCACTCAATTTGTCTTCATACTCGTTCTCACAGTGTATTGCTTTATTCAAATTTTTTATAAAATCAGACATGTCCCTTGTTTCGACTTTGTTAAGCCCTGAAACCGAACAAAAAACAATGGAATTATATTATGCAATACGAATGATTATAAAGCAAGATTCCAATCCTAATTAAAATCTAGAATGTATTTTTAAGTATGAAGTAGAATAATAATTAAAAATTTAGGGGGAAAGGAAATAATTGGAATGTGAAATACCTTGGCGCACCAGTTTCTTAGCACATAGAACTTACAGTCTAGTTTCTTAACACAACCTCAACACACCAGTTTCGTTCTTCTTATATCTCTCTTATAAAAAGGATAGGAGGGAGTAGAATGTTATTCACATATGGGTGAGGAATCAAATATTTATTTATTTATTTCTTTGACAAAATGAACCAAACACATTTATGAGTCAACATTTTTATTTATGATTCAAAGGACTTTTATTTATTTCTTTAACTAAATGTACCAAAGAATTTTATGAGTCAACCTTTTTCTTTATGAATCAAATAAACTTTATTTGTTGCTTTGACTAAAATAATAAAAAAGTTATAATTCTTTGACTAAAATTTATAAAAAGTTAAATTTTATTTGGCCGCTACAGCTGGTAAATAATATGTATTTATTATTTTTTAAATGAAAGAAAATAGATTTTTTTTTAATTTTTATTTAAATATTAATTTAAATTCCAGATATACCGGTACATGAAGAATCTTTGTGTCTAGCATGAAATTCTCTTCGTATATATAATGATATTAAAAATATTAATTTGGACGTGAAAAAGAATGGACAAGAAACTATTTTTATATGTGTGAGGTGTTGTCACAATTGTACTTTAATGTATTAATATTACAAACTTGAGTTGAGGAGGATATATAACTAATATGTCTTATTTTTCTGACTCAAGTTTGGATCTTTTAGGCCTATTTTTGGCCCAAAATATCGAGGCTTGATGACACCTTGTTATTACGTAATTTTTTTATGTAATTCTTTGATATTTTGAACTCATAAGCAAACTTAGAAAGCATGAAAAGCATAGAAAACTAAAGATTGGAAAGAATGTGAAAACGTGTCACGATTACCGAAAATCGTAACACGATTTGAAGCCCATGATAGAGATGTTGTCTTCCATAGAAAATGTGTCACGTTGGCTAAATCGTGACATGTTTCTAGAAACCCTGATTTAGGAAATGTTGTTATTGAAGGCAAATCAGGACACGATTACTGAAAATCGTGTCACGATTGGAGGTGCATATTTGCCTATTTAAGTTGAGTTTGTTTCAGAATTAAGGATTCAGAATTTTGAAGACCTAAAGTGCGATCTTGAGAGCAAAGGACTGAAGAGGAAGCTTTCTAACCAACTCATAGTCAGTTTATGTATGTTTTAATGCTTCCATTGATTATGTTATTTGTAATTTCGATTATGAGTAGCTAAATCTCTTAGAGATTAGGTTTGAGATGAATCTGATGTAACTCTGTTTGAATCGTGTTGTTGTGAAACTCTATTATGTGAATATCAATTTAGTTTTATTCAATTCAATTGTTCTTAATGCTTTTTATATATTACAACCATATAATATGAATCAGTAAGATTGAATAACCATATATGTGTCCCTCGCAGGCTCCAGGTTATGATGGATGGAATTCTCTAGAAATTCACACGTATGTATGTAATCAGATAAGTTGTGTCCCTCGCAGGTTCGAGATTAGTCCAGTTGAGATTTCCTTCGGAAATCTACACAACGACAAGAGGCAGTGGCGGAGCCACGTGTGGACTGGGTATGGGCCATGGCCTACCCATTCATTTTGTGAAAATACCACAATACCCCTGAGTTAATTTTAATATTACTGCCATGCCACTCAACCACTATCCCACTCTCATTGCAACATTTCTCCAGAACCAAAACGGGGGAAAAAAAAGAACGAAGCATGTTTTCTCTTCTCCCTCATGCGTGCGCAATCTCAGTCACCACCCTCACCCACCGGCAATTCCGCGACCGGCGAACTCTCCGGAGAACCCTCTGCATCAATCTCTAACTCTGATTCTTCATTGGTCTCAATCTCTTATCTCTCTACAAACCCTAAAATAGTAATGATAGTGCTTCAATTTCTTTTTGTTTGTTAATTGTTAATGAATTTGATTTTTGATTTGGTTTTCAATTTCAATTTTCCCATAACCGTAATCAAAACAAAAGAGGGGTTTTGATTTTTGTTAATAATACTACTGCTTAGGTAAATCAAGGTTTTTATGTATGTTTGTTTAGCTCTATGCATCCAATCTACCTAAGATAACTCTGTAGCATCACAAGTAGATATTGAATATACAGCATATAGCTTAGAGCCTTAGACTCCGTGAATTGCTAAAATAAATAAATAAATACTACGTGAAAAAAACTCACCACTCTTTGATCTTTCTGTAATTCATACATTAAAGTCAAACTTGCAGCAACCATTTGACATTTGCACAACCATGTAAGCAAGCAAGTCATTTACATTACATTCTGATCAATATTTGCTGTTGTTGCTGCAATGGATATTAGTTAGTGCTGCAGTTAATGTTACTTCAATGGAATGGATATTAGCTAGTGTTGTATGTCTTCTGCTATATATGCACAATTAGTGTAGACCCCAATTGATGTTATGAGTCAAAGACTAATGGTTCAAGTAGTTGTAATGATAGTGGTGGAAAGAGTATTTTTGCTAATCTTATTTTTGAGAATTATAGAAATGGTTTTTATGTGTTATAGAAAATTACTTGGGTGATGGGTGTGTTGGTTTAGACCGGCAATGGGGTTTCTGCAATTGTGAATAAACAATGCCATTTAATATTCAACGGAAAATTGTAGATTTGTTTCATTATGAGTCTTAACATTATTCTTACATTTAGTGATCATGAGAAGATTAAATTGCCGTTTGATCTTCGGCATTTCCTTTTTGATGCTCGTCAATCATCAACTTTGAAGAATTTATCAACTATTCAAGAATTGTGCCTCATGTTTGGCTGCCATTGGACAAAACAAAAAATACTTCTTGATTGATAAGTTGTTGCGCCTTATTATGACTCTTCCTAGGTTTACAAGACGGGGCCTATGTTTCTAGGAAACATAGGCCCCATCTTTAGATTATTTCACAGATAGGAGTTTTCACTGGATAGTTGTGGGATGGTGACTGAGGTTACTCCACTTGGGATCCATTTCGTAAAATCAACCCAGATAATAATTGTTTGTTCAACGCTAACTCTCTAACATTAAAATGAAAACAAAATATGAATATGTTTATACATTAGGACAGACTTATGATATAACACAGTTGACGATCCTAGTTTTCCCACGATCGTCCAAATATTCAGAAAAGAACCGTATAAACCCGAAATGGGTTGAGTGTAGTCAGATGGCGATCGTAGGTTTTCCCCGAGATTGCCTAACCTAGGATATAGGTCGAACTCACTGAGACATCTTGTCTCATCCCAATCCTTTTATTTATTTACAGATCAGCAGGTTGCTCGTAGCAAGAGGAGGCATAGATGCAGTTGAATGAGTTGTCGTCAAATGCTCGTTCGTACCAGTTTTAGATTATTTCTTCATGAATTCAAATATCTATTAGATATATGTATTTGACAGTTGACATTTTATCAGATGTATGAGCTTGTATTGATATATATATATATATTCGTTCGGTCGAAATTATGTTGTAAAATTTAATGTATCAAGTACTAAGTTAACACACATGCTAAATATTATAGATAAAATTAGAATGAATTGGTTTAGTATTTTTGATTGTGAGTCAGGATTTTATTAAATCAAATAAGATTAACTGAAGAATCCAATGGCCTAATAGCATTTAGTTGTCCTCAAGGTCAATATGAATTGAATGTACTTTTCAATGGGTATGAAACCATCACCATCTATTTTCAAACATATAATGGATACAATACTTAACAAATTTAAAGATTTTTGTCTAATTTTGATTGATGATATATTAGTTATTTCAAATAAAGACTTAGATGATCATTTTAAAAAGGTAGAATGAATACATGATAGATGTTTTAAGCATGGAGTAGTATTTGAGTAAGAAAAAAAAATCCATTTTAGCTCAAAATAAAATTTATTATTTATGATTAGAAATTGAAAAAGGAAAAATAATACTAATGCAAAAGCATGTGTTAGAAATACTTCAAAATTTTCGAAATAAGTTGAAAGGATAAAAAGGAGTTACAAGTATTTCTAGGGTTGCTGACATATATTTCAAGTGAAGGATTTATAAAAAGTCTTGCAGCCGAAAGAAAATTCCTTCAGCTAAAGCGTAAGAAGGATGTTAATTTTCATTAACTAATCTTTGTTTGGTAGTTCTTCAAAAAAAAAAAACTCTTTGTTTACTGGTGTTAATCGATCACACAATAGAATTGACATTAACTTGTTCTCAATTTAATCATAGATGCAATTCTTGCCTTTTTTTTTTGTTAGTATTTATTGTTTAAAGAATATGTTTGATTTGTGATTGTATTAGATTTGCAATTTAGTGTTAGATTTGATTGTATTAAATTAATTCAATAATGAAAATCTCGTTCAATATTGAATTCATTTGATATTCACATTGTTTTACTTAGTATTCATCGGGGTTCCACTTGTGTAACATTGTGCATTTTTATGTTATATAACATTGCCCAACTAGGGTGTGCCACGTGGCACACCCTTTTTTTTAAAATAAAAAAAATCAATTAAAGCTGATGGAAAGAAACATGTGAGACAGAACTAGGAAATAAGAGAAAATGCGTCAAACCCTTTTGTCTTTCTTTCTTCCACTTCAAAGCAAAACTCAGCCACCATCATCATCAGTTTTTGTGCACCGTCGGTCCCCGCCGTCTCCTCCTCCGCCGCCACCAACCTTCCATGAATGTGTCATCATAAGGTTTTTTTTCTTCTATCTTTTTCTTTTGAATGATTGAATTACTCATAGGAATGAGATCAAACCATAATAAAAATCAAAATTTCTATGAAAATAGAGAATAACAACACTTGATCAAGAAGATAAAACAATAGTTTTTGAACTAGTTTAAATTTATTAGGATTTGATTTTATGAAATTTAGGGTTTTATTTAAGGATGATATAGAACCCATTGCAATGTCTACTACATAAGCTCTGTTTCTTTTATTTGAAGCTTGACTCATGTTGTTGTTGTTGTTGTTGTTTTGAAATAGGCAAAGGGATTGATTGATCCTTGAAAATTTTTGTTCTTATCATTCATTTTGTTTAATGTGCTTCAATAACGGTGATAATGGTGCTCGTCCATAAATTATGAGTTCGGATGTTATGCAAGCAAAAGGGTTCAGGTACGACCCAGTTCAAAGCGAATTAAGCGACACAAAAGTTGTCTGGAAAAACAGCAGAGTCACGCTACATCTAGCCGTGCTCCACCTAAAAAAAGAAGTTCACAGGCATATGAGTTGGTATGTAGAGTACTAGTTTTATTTTTACTTGTTTTGGTGACTGCGTTTTGGTGACTGTCCACCTATTTTCTACTACTGCATGTTTATATGTTCAATAGAAATTACTTAAATTGAAGCACTAATATTAGTTATAGTATTATTATGCTAAGCTGCTACTTGTTTATATTTAGGCACTTTACTGAAGTACTTAAATTGCTATTGCTACTGCTAGTTATAGTATTAGTTATAGTATTATTGAAGCACTTAAATTGAAGCACTAAAATTGAAGCAATTTACTATCATTTTGCCAAGCTGTTAATGCTTGTTTATATTTTCTGCTACTGCCATGATTTTACATGTATCTTAGCTTAATAATTTTACATAATCATTTTAGGTTAAAGAATTAACAAGTCATATGGTTGATGGAGTATCTTGTTCTGCGCCTCCAACTTATAAGCCTCCACAAGCACATGAGGATCAAGTCAATTACACAGCCATGTTGATGGTAATTTCAAAAACAAATTCATAAGGAACTATTCATACATTTAACAAGTATCGTGATGCTAATTTTTAAGTTGTTATTAATGTAGGCACCTCTTGACGATACAAATATTGGAGCATTGCATTGATTGACCTCTAATCTACATCAAAAGAAATGGAGTTTTTTTTTGAAGGAATTAAAAGAAATGGAGTTGTTGCGTGTTTCACCGGGCTACTGTCATCTGTTTTTCTGGTTCGGCATGTTGCAGGTTGTTTTCTGCTGTTCAGACGTGGTTTTTTGGGAGCATGGGAACTGTGTTTTGCTGTTAAAACCACTTAGTAGTGTTATTTTAGCTTCTGTTAGTGTGATGTCTTAGGATTGTGCGGCCAAGCCTCTGCTAAGTTGTTATAGCAGCAGCTTTAGTTCCCCATGGTGGGTTTTTTTTGGGGTTTGTCCCATTTTTTTGTCTTACAACAAGTTCTGCTATACATTGATTTTGTATTTTGAATGGAATATACAATATTGTGTCAGCCTAATTGAATGGAATGAATGCATATTTTCTTACTTTGAATTATTTTGTAACAACAACTTATTGAGTTTTTGTCATTTGTTCATTTATGTTCATGCGTTTTTTTCGCTTATGCGTTTTTTCGCTTATTGAGTTGTTTCAATTGCACATCAATATTCAATGAATATTAACAAGTAATAATAGCATATCAAAAATTCAGTTTCAACAACTTATGTGTTTAATTTTTTTCTATAGCAATATATTGCTTTTTAGCATTTCAGTTGACAACAATTTCTAATAGCAGCAAAATAACAGATGCTGAGTTTTCATAACAGATGCTCAGTTTTCATAACGGATGCTCAATTTCTAATAGCAGCAATTTCACAGTTTTTCAATTTCAATTTAACAGATGCTTAATTTCTCTGCAACATTATTGTAACTCTTTTTTCAATGTTTTTGTTATTACTGAAAAAATCAACCCTTTTCTCTGCAACAATTCAAAAAATCCCAAATCAACCCACCTCTCAAGAGACAACTGAAAGTGTTGTTATTACTTATTAGTCTAGTGATCTCAACAATAACAACCCTCAACGAATCAGCTTTAATTGATTTTCCTCAATGAATCTCAAAATCCATTCTAAATCAAATTCATCAAATTTGAAAAAGAGATTGTCGCAGGGGAGAAAGAGAAGAGGAAAGGTGTTCGATGGCGGAGAGGAGGACGGCGGCGGAGGGAGGTATCGGCGGTGGCGGAGGATAGTTGATGGTGAGTTCTGATGTCGTAGGGGAGAAGGAGAAGAGGGAATGCATTTTTGGTTTTCTGAGTTCTCTCATGTGTTTCTTTCCATCAGCTTTAATTGATTTTTTTTTATTTTAAAAAGGGTGTGCCACATGGCACACTCTGATTGGGCAATGTTATATAACATAAAATGCTTAATGTTACACAAGTGGAACCCGTATTCATCGTCACAAATTCAATAGTCGAACCAATCTTTTAAAAATGCTTTCAAAACCACATTTCTGGAAATTTTCAACCACCTTCTAAACACCTAGCTACATCATACAGACCAACATTAGTACTAAATATTCCCCGTAGGAGGAGGTCTCTTCTCTTGGGGAGGAGGAGGTGGAGGAACTGCATTGTCTTACTAAAGAATTGCATTCTCTATCTCAAATTCATTCTAGTATTTGTTGGCAACAGTCCCGTTTGAATTGGTTATACGGGAAGGTGTTATTAATGTTAGGGAGGCTGTTTTCAATCATTTTTTTAGGTCTACTGTTGTCCCACAATATCGAGGCTTAAAGCCCTAGCTTTTGTTGCTTCTCACTCTCGTTTGTACTCGAAGGTTGTCGTGGATGAATTTCATGGGGTAGCCAACATTGCTATTGATCTAGGCAGTATTAGTCTTCACTGTAGGCATATGTTAACTGATTATTTTCATGACTCGAAGGTCGAGTATAGTTGGAGACAAACAAACAGGGTTGCTCATGCGGCCCTGTTTGAAGTTAGCTCCCAAACATATGATGATGTACTACCTTGTATCTATGACTTGGTTTTTAATGAAATGCATTAATACTTTTCCCCTAAAAAAAATTATATCACGTCAATTTAATTTTTTTTACGTCTTGATTCTATATTTTATCGTGTGTAACTTTGTTAATGGAGATCTACGTTTTTATGTTACATCTAAATCTTTTACTTTATGTATTTTATCATTGTGTTAATTTTTTTTTATAAATTATACTGAAATGAAAATAAATACTATAATATAAAATAAAAGATATATTAAATCAATAAAGTTAAATTATTAAATTCTAAGTACTTAAATATTAATTGATGTTAATTTTATTAAGAAATAAGAATGCCCTTTTTGTCTTTTTATATTTATAAGCTGGTTGAACCGTGCGCTAATTTTATCAAACACTTCAACTAGCTTATCAGTTATAAGTCAGCAGTAATAAGCTATCAGCTATAAACTACCTATTATCAGCTATCAACTATAAGCTACAAGCTAACTTATCAATTATCCGCTACTTTTATCAAACAGAGTCATAATTTGATTACCATGTAATTATTTTTTGCATCAATAAACTGCCCCTTTCTCTAATTTACTACTTGATCGATACTTGAACCTTACTAACCAAACTTAGACAAATGTTTCTATCTTGTGACTAATAAACTTTAACTTCTTATCTTTGTCAATACTGAGAAACAAATGTAATAATGTCTTCCTCAAGTGAAGAATCAAAGTGATTAAGTTTGCCTCAACCATCAAATGGTTGCATGCATATGAAATCTGAACGACCCCTTTCTCATATCTCATCATCTAACACAAGAAAAATTCTTAATAATAATTCGGAATTAGTTTTAAAAAAAATAATGATTCAAAATTGGCATGGTTAGAGAATATTCCGAAAGCAAAATAAAAACCTTTCTTATATGAAAGCAACAAATACATGTAAAGTGAGTCCATAGTAACTCGGTGCATTCAACATTAAAATTCAAAAATCCATCCTTAATTAGGATAAACAATCAATAGTCATTGATAAGTTTGAACAAGCAAATCTTTATAGGTCATCTTGTGTTGGATTAGAATTGTAAGAGACAATTTCTGTATAAAAAAGTCTTGTGGATTTAAAGATTTTAATTACTTTTGTGATTCTTTTAAAAGACTTTTACAGATTTATAAGATTTTTTAGGATTTAAAAAGATTTTATAGATTTATAAGATTTCAACGGATTTTATAAATAGATGATGAATTAACTGATGAAGAATAAATTGTGGTTGTAGTTGAAGACTGATGAGCGTCAATAACATTACAGGTATAACGTTGAATTTCAATGTAAACAAAGAAACATAACAAACATAAAAATTGATGAACATAAAATGTTGAGCTTAAACCAAACAATAAGAAAAATGGTTGAATCAGACAGACTAGCTAGGTGGAATTGGGATGGACGAACTTTATAATTATTGGGGATACCATAATCACACTAGTCCCCTTCATCTACAGACTTACAATAATTAAAAAAAATAAGGAAGGGCGTTAAAAATATACTTAAGAATAAAGCTGGAAAAAACAAGTTGGGTAAAATGAGTGGCAATGAAGATAAATTGAAAAAGAAAATGATAATGAGAGCGAATGAAGATGGTTTTGTTGGAGAGAGAACTGAAAAAAATCATTATTGAATTTATATTGGTGAATGAGCATTGTATTCATATTTTTAACTAAAAAATCTCATAAAATCCATTCTACGAAAGAATCCATCAAAATCTATATAATTTTTAATACCAAAAAACAATTTATAAGTTGTGAGAAATCTCAATTAATTACCGATAGATTTCGTTGCCCTAAAAAAATAATCTTTATTGTTATGAGAGAACTTTATGGCCCTCAAATGAGCACTACATGTGATTTCACAAATACTTGATAATGGATTATTATAATATCATGCTATCAGTCCTTAAATATTTTCATCATGGTCCAATTCAACTTACCATAGACAACCCAATAACTAAATACAAGCATATGTATATTTAACCGCGAACTCATCAAAGAGCGAACTATTAGCAACCTCAATCAAGGTCTTCTCATCAAGGTTACATCTTTTGACCAAACAAAAAACAAGTAAACTACATTGAAAATACACGGACAACATTAAAGAATAAAATACATTAGGTCATAATAGACTCTTCAAAGAGCACCAATAAATTGTTGCGATGAAATCTTTTTCCAGACGGCTAGTTTTGATGCACGAAATCCACAATTCTGTCAGGGTGATAGAAAACTTGCTTTAAATGCTCTAGGTTACCTTGTAGCATTTTGTATCTGATTTATTTCAAATAACTTCAAGTTACACAAAGAATGACACTTTTTCTCTAATAAATCAGGAAGTGATGAATAAATCTACACAGTGAAGAATGAGGATGAATAGGATCAGTTATGCAAGTCAATTGATTTTAAAAATGATTTACAAACACTACTACAAAAATGGGTTTATATAGCACTTTTTTTGGCTTTAGCTAGCACTATTGTAAATGGCGCTGGTAAAGGTAATATAGCGTTTTTTTTCTTCTGTATAAAGCGCTATCTAAAACCTTGTTTATATAGCGCTTTTTGTCAAAAAGGGCTAGCAAAGATTCTCCTTAGATGGCGCTTTCAATAATAAACGCCATCTAAAAGGGTTTTAAAATAAAATAAAGAATCTTAAGAAGAAAGTGAAATCAAAGTGTGAAAATATCACAACGTACCTGAAGAGCAAGCAGAGAAATAGAAGAATGACCTTTCTCACATATTTTCTGAGCACGGTTTCCTCTATAAGAAAAGGTACGTAGACTTGGAGTAGATAGCTCAATTTTGTCAGTTATGGTATCTCCATATGGACTATTATAGATAAATAAATTGACTAGGGTTTCACTTGATATGACAAAGACACGTGCATCCCTTACCTCACAATTCTAAATAACCAAACTATTCAACATTTTAAAGGCGAAAAAGGGCTCAACACAATTGCTTTCATCACCGCAAAAGGAAAAATTTTGTAGATACAAGCTAGTTAATTCTGGCAGTTTCAGTGATTTCGGAAATAATGTTCTCTCATTATAACCACCTTTTGGGTAAACCGAAAGCGTAAGAGATGTAAGAGCGTGACATGAAGAAACACAATGAAGAATGAGACCACTACCACCCCTAACGGAGATTCCTAATTCCCGAAGGTGGGAATTATGAGAAGAAACATGGTTTAATATCTGTTTGAGGAGTTCAGACGGGATTTTACCATCATAGGGAGTACGGTCAAGATCAAGAGCATGCAGTGAAGTTGTGCTATCACGAAGAGTTAAAATCTTAGATACGGATGAGTCAAAATTCTTCATAGTGGGAAATTCAAGGCAATGGAATATAAGGGTGGGAACGTGTTTCCAAAGATACGTACATCTCGTAGACAAAATGCAAGTTTAAACGGCATGCTTGGTATATAAAAATGACAAATTGTGAAGAAGAACATTATCGGGTAAATCGCTCAATCTGTCTTCATTCTCATTTTCACAGTTTATTGCTTTCTCCATTTTTTTAATGAAATCAGGCATGTACCTTGTTACCACTTTGTTAGGCATTGAAACTGATTAAAAAAACAATGGAATTATATTATGCAATAAGAATAGTTATAGAGCAATCTTCCGATCCTAATTAAAATCTGTTAATCTAGAATATATTTTGAAGTATGAACTATGAAGTAGGATAATAATTAAAAATTTAAGGGAAAAGGAAGCAATTGGAGCCGCTGCACCCGAACTTGTCTTTATTTTTTTGTTTTGTCCTTTTAGTCTTTTTTTTTTGGGCTTTTGTATCACTTTTTTTTTTAACAACAGAAGTTTGCTTAACTGATGGACCGCTTTAATTGCTTACGGACCCTTCAAATTTTAGTTCATACTTTTTTAACTCAGAAAACTTAAAGACATAGAAGAATTATTAAATATTTTTTTTAGGCAAAACAAAATTAAAATAAATTAAAATGAAGAGATACAGAGACTTGGGAACATAAAACCTGACCTAGGTATAATCCAAACAGAAATATATCGTGATAAAAACAAACCAAAAGGATCAACCCTAAACTATCTTAGCAAAAATTCAAAATGAGTCTCAAGTCGAAGGCCATAACAATATCTGATCTGATATAACATAACAAAATAAAAACTAAACACACATGAAAGAAGAGAAATAAACAAAAACACACAAAAACAGAACCGCGTTCGGAACAAAACAAACCGGCAGCAACAAAGCAACAACCACAATCCTTCACGGCGGCGCATGGAAAGCAACGGCGACAGCTGACAAAGAAAAACCCAAATCCTTTGAAGATCCCGACAAAAGACGACACGGTGGAGGACGGTAAACAACGGATTCAAAAAGAAAGGAGGTGGTGACTTCACTTTCTCTAAGAACCCAAAGGAATACGATGAAAAAGAAGACATTAAACCACATTATTAAAGCTGTGGTTTTGTCCCTAAAAGATGAGAAGCCATTATGATTTGGCTAACTTCAAGTTGAAAATCATTACTAAGGTGTTATCAAACAGACATGCTACAATTATACAGCAAATCATTTATCCTCATAAAAAGTGGTTCGTTCAAAATAGATGCATTAGTCATTGCATGTAGCTTGATTTTGGAGCCAAATTCTGTTATCAAGACAGAAATTAGAAAGGCTTCTTTTTCCTTTTTTTTAAGGAATTAGAAAGGCTTTTGACACCATATATTGGAAATTTCTAATCAAGGTTCTTAGTGGTTTTGGATTCGATGAAAAATTATGTAACTGGATTTATATTTTGCTTAGCAAAACCTGTAGGACTATAATGCTTGTTTGTATTATAATCCTATCAACTTCCTTCCGCAAAAACTATCTGTATCTGGCACCAGCACATTCCACATCCACCTTCTAAATCTCAACTTTCCTAGAAGCCTTCTCTCAATAAACTTCCTTCTAACGACGACCTTATGAATAGAGGTAGTTCCATAGTTTCTGGGTAATCTATGTCATAGTTCTTTTGAAACTAGTTCTCATCTTTGTTTGACTTGCAAGTATGTCCATAATATCTAGAAATGGTTTGGTTATTTGTCGCATACAAACATTGCTCCTGCTTCCACTGTGCCCTGCTTGATCCTAACAATAAAAGTTTGCAAAAGCAATGTAGTGATGTTATTCTAGCTAGGAATTTACTCAACAATGTACATGAAAATTGATTTACCAAAAATAGACCTATTCAAATAAATTTGTAGTGGGAAAGACGTGGCGTTTCTATGTGAGTGGGAAATTAGCAAACTGATGTAATGAAACCCAACATTAAACTAAAAATATATGGCATAATATTTCTGCATGCTTGGTGGTCTCATATATTAATCATACTGTTCATCAAGAAATCAAATATAAAAAGGAAAAGAAAAAAGTGGGTTATTGAGGACTCACTGAGATCTCAACTGTTAAGTAGTAATAGTTGCCTTTGTCTAAATTTTTTGGAGTTTCTTTCACCATTTGGTCATAGCTTGTATTCAAGAAACAGTATCGGACTTGGTAATTTAGAACTTTGTCGGACTTAGTCATGCAAAGAACAACAACCTGAACACAGTGAATTTTATAGAGTTTGGACAAAATTTTAACCGCAAATTCACAAATTCATATGTGACATAATATATAAATAGTCATAAATCGAAATTAAAGAAGCTCGTAATTTTGTCAATAAAAGTACAATTTAAAATAAGAGATGAAACATACCCTGACAATAGTGTCCTTAATGTTTTTAAAATGGTATCCTTAGAATTACGGTAAAGGTGGAAATAAATGTTGTGACAGCCATTTGGCAATGACAAACAGATTTAGCTACGAAAATTAATCATATAGTGATGGATTTCGATTGTCACTATAAGTCAAATTTCTTCTAAATTTCTTGTAGTGATACACATAAAGTATGGGTTGAGCCCGGGCACGTGCCCGGACTCGCCGGGTGGTCAAACCTCCCATGCCCGAACACCTACATCAAAGCATACAAAACCACTTTCCTTAGAAAAAATAATAATCTTACAATCATGTTAAAATAAAATCTAGGGAAACTCAATTTTTTGTTAAACCAACTTGTGTAAGATGCGGTATTATACTGACTTTCCTTAATAATATCATAAGCACAAATTCGTGATAGTGAACATATTCCAACTCTAAAACCTCATCAAAATCCCAAAAATCATTTTCGTCCATTGTTCCTAATTAGCCTAGATAAAATAAATATATTAGTAATAACATTTAAAACATCAAAAAAATAAGCATGAAAGGCAAAGTATATCATCTTCAACCAATGAGGCTTGAGATGACTGATATTTGAAAGTATTTTGGTCCACTTGTGACCATACCTTTATCGTTACAAGTGAATCAAAATAATTTCATATATCACTATACTTAGTCATCTTAAAGACCATCCATGATGAAGTTGATATACCTTAGTTATTTCTGGTCAATGTTCTTTTTAATTGTTTTAAATGTTATTACTAATTTGTTTATTTTATATGGATTAAATGGAAGAACGTGAATTTTGGAATTTTGGAAGATGAATAATTTGTTAAAGAAGATGACTATGTTCACTATGGTGAATTTGTGCTTGTGCTATTATTAAGGAAAAAAAACCATTTCGCATTCTTCACTTTAACCTACAATAGAGTTTCCCTATATTCCTATATCTTTTATCATGATTGTGTTAAATAAATGAGGTAACAAAACCATAACATGCAGAGGAAAACATTACAAGTAAGAATAAAAGAATGCATTTTAAGTAGATATGTTAAATGGAAAAAAACAGTTGATATTGTTAACAGAAAATAGCAAGTTCCATGAATTTGGTATTAGAATATGACTCATAGACGTTGCTTTAATTTTCACAATAAAATTTCAAACAAACAAGAATCAATTAAACATGTTGATCTCAATAAAATTACATATTACTTCAGTGCTCTCATTGTCAATCATGTCACCATTTGGAACAAACGAGCATTTTTGCAGAGATTAACGATTGTTAGTTGTTTTTGCTACTTCAATTGTAAAGTGGTATTTGGGGAACGTCTTTTTAACTGGCTACGCTTGTGTGAAGTGTAGTTGTTTAGAATGAATGGTTTTTCAAACAGACTAAGTGTTGTGAAGAAAAGGTTGAAGAGGTTTCGAGTTTGTTTTCAAAAAGGGTGAAATAAATTGAGAGAGGAAGGAACGAGGAGAGTAAGTGAATCGCCACTCTTCCCTAACGAATGGAATGGAAGAAGTGTGGGAGCTTGTGGGAATGAAAAGTTGTTTTGGGGTGACTGGTTTATTTATAGTTGGTGGGAGAACACATGCTCAATGTGTGATCAATTGGTATATAGGAGACAATACTCTTGACTTGGCTCCCATATGCACCAAAGGTACTATGTACTAACTATTTGTTAGCATCCCAACAGCTTCACTGCTATGCATGTGAGGGAGAAAAACTAATAGATTTTGTTCTTGTGTTATCATTTTTTTAATTGGTTTTCACTCATTTTTGGTTATATGTTAATTTAGACCACTGAAAAATGAGTAGTGCAATTTAAATATTTAGTTCGTCTGAGTTATGAAGCCACCTGTATTTACCCTATTCATAATTTCTCAATTGATCCTTGGTCGTTTAAAATATTCATTTTCCCATTATGTAAAAGTAAGTATAGTATAACTCAATATATTTCACACTTTGAGACCAATTTAGCTCAATGTATATTTTGGTCTGATGCCAAATTATTTGGCTCTCCTTGTCTGAGATGGGAACATTTAGTGTATGTTTAATTCTTTTTTTTGGAGTCGAATTTGATTTTAGAAGTGTAGAAAAGATTTTAACATGTTTGTGAGATGTTGATTAGAATTGATTTTGTCTTTAATTGATTCAAACTTAAATTTATAGTTCTCAACTCTAAATATAATTTTTAAATTCAAATGTATTGTTCAACTCAATCGAAAGAAGTGTATCCAAAATCCAAAAATAAATTATTTTACGGTTAACTCGATTTTAACTAAAATTAATTTCAAGGACTAAGACAATTTATCTTATGCCCTAAAGCAATGTCCTTCATTTGTGTTACGTAACCAAACAACCACTTATGAAGAGAAAAACAATTTTACAATGGATTAAAATTTGTTTCAATTAAAAGTTATAGAATTATCCTTTAATTTAACATGACTTTCTTTTTACGGCTCATTTAACATGACCTTCATTGTTTTAAATAAGTATAAATTAATAGTTGACCATATAAATGTTTAAATAATATATTGATATCAAAAACACTGTCAGAGAAATTAATTGGGTAAATAAATGTACTATCAAATGTCAGAGATTAAGAAAAATCTTATAATTATTTTCTACTTTTTATTCCCACGTATAACAATTATTGTTTGGAGATACTTACTCCGGTCCTATATATAAGAAAAAATTCTTTTTTTAAATACATTAAATAATTAATGTATTTAATTTACAATGAAGACTAGATACATTAATTATTAAATGTATCTAGAAAAATAATTTTTTCTTATACATAGAACCGGAGTAGTAAATAGACAGTAATTAACAAACTTTTGTTATTTCCTTCAAAAAAAACAAACTTTCGTTATTATCTAACACTGTGTAAACTTATTTTTCTCAAGTGTGGATTTGATAAAGAGAACGAGAAAATTGCTATGTTCAAAAAAGTAAAATTAATAATATGATATGAGGCACCGATAATGCATTGTTATTGTTTTGAGGAGTTTGACCGCACCATGCACGGTAAAATGTCTTATGATGGTGTCGATAATAAAGACACACCATTTGGGGGTGTTTCTATGGTTTTGGGCGATGATTTCAAACAAATTTTGCCAGTGATAAGGAAAGGATGCAAACAAGACATACTTGCTTCATCCATCAACTCATCAAAGTTGTAGAGTCATTGTAAGGTTCTCACACTTACAACAAATATGCGTTTACGTGCTTCAACCGTTCGTGCCGAGCAAGATGAGATAATAAAGTTTGTCGATTGGATGCTTTTCAAATGGAGGTGGAATAGGATCCGCCAACGAGAGTGGAGAAATTAACGTACCCATCCTTGATGAGTT
>Ga0228711_1004450_pt1 | contig 21555 bp, 13 predicted proteins | sample MedpolnodulmetaG_2_FD_177996 | JGI IMG/M metagenome (GOLD analysis project Ga0228711, IMG submission 177996) | Root nodule microbial communities from Medicago polymorpha collected in Santa Monica, California, United States - brown nodules | ecosystem: Host-associated > Plants > Roots > Nodule...
CAATATTAAGAACAAAAAAAAAAAAATTTTTTTTTTAAAACAAAAATCTACCCCCCCCCCCCCCCCCCTGTGGTTTTTCTCACCTTCAAAAAATACTAGAGAAGTTGAATAGTGTTGTCTGGGTTTCTTCCTTTGTGCATACGGTTCATCCATATCAAGCACCTTAATATCATGTTTAATAAAATTTTAATAAACTTAGATATAAGTTCTTCCCACTCCTCATTCCTCATTTCTTGTAATTATTTTTTGGTATTATTGACAAGTGACAAAGCATACTCAATTTTGAAACCCTAAAACAAGCAATTGGAGAAGGAAGGAGAAATTGGAGATTAAATGGCTTGCCTTAGAGTGAGTGAAACTGTGAGAATCGAGAGAGAAATAGAAAGAGATATAGAATCTCTTCTTCTTACGAGAGAGAGAGTTGTTGGCAGTGAGAATTGTTGTTGAGACTGGCAGAGAGTTTCGAGACTGAGAGATAGAGATAGAGAGAGATGATGATAATTGTTGTGTCAAGGATAGGGAGGAGAGAGAGAGAGAGAGAGAGAGAGAGAGAGAGAGAGAGAGAGAGAGTTGAGAAGGAGGATAGAGAGTTGTTGACAAAGAGAGAGCTCGCGAGGGTCAGGTAATGGAAGGGAAAAAGAGTTTTGTTGGTCTTATTCTTAACATGTGTTTTATTTATAATAATAAAAGAGGAAAATTGCATGCCACACATAGTCCACAAGTGTGTCCGCCCCTGTGTTGGTGTTTCTTTTGTTGACAGAATGACCTATGAAGAAAAGCCAATGCTAAGTGTTGAAAATACCTTAAAATTAATTTGGATTTTAAAATTGAAATTAAAATTTAATGAAATAAATAAATAAAAGTCGATCAATTTGAAGTAAATTTTATTATAAGAGGTCTTGCGTTTAACAAGGAGTGTAGATGAAGGTAAAAAAATAATACAAAACAAATGAGGATACAAAACCAACCTATAGCCAAAAAATAAATCCAAAAACCATCCAACTGATATTTATATACCTTAATTTTTTCCACACCCATTCACTTTATTTTCTTTCTAACTCACTCCTCCTATAAGATCACCCTTTCGTATTTATATCTCTCTCAAGATATATACACCTTTTAATTGTCTAACAAACATTTTCCAAAACCATTAAAAGGGAGAAAAACAGGAACGGCTACATCAGGGCTAAACAAATTAAAGTGAGACGCTGCTAATCAAACAAAACAAAAATACTTTAAAAAAAACCATAATAGCCAGAACCTCCCGCACCACACAACAACTCCCAAAGACAACAAAAAAACAAAAATAAACCAAGTAGACCATCAAAAACACCCCCGGAAAAAAAAATAGCCTCTAAAAACTATACATTAGAAGCTTGTCACACAAGACCTTTTACAAGTAGGCCTTATACAAAACTTCATATTCCATCTCTTGAAAACTTCATCTCTCCATGCATCCGCAAAGATCACATGACCTCCACGACACCTTTTTTTATCTCATCCACACTTCCAAAGGTTTTTTTGGTTCCAATTGAAAAAATTATCATTCCTTGTTTAATGAAGTACGACATATCTTAATGAGTCGGGAAAAACAAAATCTCTTTCTCTGTTTCTTGGTTCGTGCAACCCCATTAAGACATTGTGAACATGTTATATGCAATTATCATAACAAGTTTCTTAGTTCTTGGTATGAGGGTTAGGGTCTAAATAATTGGTGCAAGTGTAAGTCCAGTTTTTGAGAGCAATATGATATCTGACATCTGCTACCTTTGTGCGAGTATAACTCCCTTAAATAATTATAGAACAACACAAAATTCTGAAGTCAATTACTTGTGGGAGTATAAGTCTATGGCAAATTGGTATGGAGCAATACGACATCTGGATGTCCTAGAAACTTTGGCCCTTAAGATTAACCATTGTTTATATAAACCTTAGATAGTATTTGGTTAAGACGTACATTAACCCAATAAAGAAGTAGAGGTAATTCAAATAATAATAATAATATAAGATCATATTTTTTTCACATATTTAAATGTAGTATTATAAACTATAATTGAAACATGGTATCATATACTTCCTCAAAAAAAAAATGGTATCATATATACTTAAATTCTCTAAAATATCATGTTAAATATTAGAAAAAAGTTTAGTCTCATTGGTCATTTTTTACATTTCTTTGGTCTATTTCAAAATAGATACACATACTTAGATACCTTCATACGAAAAAGACATTTAAATAGTTTAACAGGTCATATCAGATTTTTAAGGACATAGTCTGATCTAAAAATAAACATATGACATACTATATGTCAAACGTAGACGTTAATTAATATTTTGACAGACCAGGCTTAAGTTTTGAAAAACCTAACTCCGCCAACCTATTTCCACTCCTATCCACAACACCCGTAGTCACATAGATAAGTTATATAAAAAATTAATTAATGTTATTTGTTTAACATAAAGCATATAAATGTTCATCTTGAAAGTTTTCTTTTTCCAACAATTATAACCACTTTTTGTTTACGTTAACAATTATAACCAGAATTGAATATCATTGTTTCTGGGGTATGAACCCATGGAACCATAAAAGTAAAATGGATGAACCTGCTTGTGGGGTTCTGTGGTTCATCAGAATTGTATTGCGATGTCGTCATGCGAGATATGAGACCCTTTGAGAAAAGAAGAAAGTTTATTGCTTTTCGTTCCTCTTATGAGTGTGGTAAATATAAAGAAAAACCTTGTCATTGGCAACTATTTAAAGATCATGTCAAACATTATAATCCAAAGGTAAATAAATATGAATACCATAAATATTTATGAAGCTCGGACATGTTATTAACTTCATGATTGTCAATGTAAAAAAAAATAATGATTGTAAACTTTTGTCGATCTCTTCATTATTATATTATTAGTGCAAGCTTATTCCAAAACAAAAAACCAATAATATAAATTTTGGTGTAAAGATAGTCAACCAAATTCGAAACACAATGTTTAATGGGATTTTGAAAGAGTTTATTCGTAATCTTAAATGTGTGAAAAGCAAATACCTTCAAAATTAATTTGGGTTTTAAAATAGAAATAAAAATTAGTAGAAAAAAATAATAGACAGTCAATTTTAATTAATTTATTTTTGAATCATCAAAATTATATTAAGAAAGATTTTCCTCTTAATAAGGAAGCAAAGAGGAAGGAAGGTCACAAAGAAGAATTATGTTCTTTACCAGCAAAAATCACTCGCGCCCAACTGTATTTTCAAATATACCCCTGTGTCAGTTAAGTCACGCTGCGTGAATTAAGTCATGTTGCGTGACTTAACTCACGCACCCCTAATAGCATCGTATGACTTAAGTCACGCACAACACAGTCACGCACCAAGAAATTTTCTATTCTATATAAAATAAAAAGAATGGAATAAAATTGATACATTAATTGATACATTTTATTCTTATAAATTTTCTTTTTACCCTAAGGTTGGTCTCAATTTTTTATTCTATATAAATAAAAAGAATGGAACAAAAATAATACATAAAACATCTCATTTTATTAATATTATTGATACAATTACAATAATTGATACATTTTATTCGAATTTACTAAATCTACTTCTTTGTGGTAAAAAGAGACCAACCTTGGGGTAAAAAGAGACCAACCTTGGGTTAAGAAGAGACCAATCTGCTTGGGGTAAAAAGACATCAACCATTGGGGTAAGTCTAAATCTGGTTCTTTTTATACACCAAGAAGATTCTTTTTATCCACGGTAAAAAGTTTTAGGGGTAAAAAGAAGTAGATTTAGTTTTACCCCGACGGTTGACCTCTTTTTACCCCAGGTCGATTAGCTTATTCTTACCCCTCGATTGGTCTAGTTTTACCCCTCGATTGGCCTCATTTTACACCAAAATAAAGACTAAAATAAGAAGGAAAAGAAGGAGATTTATAGGGGGATAGAGTGAGGAGGAGAGAATGTGAGATGATGTGAGGAAATGGGAAAGTTTGGAGGGGTATTTATAGGTGGGAATGGTAACATAGGTTATAAATACAATAAACGTAGTAAAAAAACATGTAAAACTGGTAAAAAAAAACGTGTAGAAAACTTGTAAAAAAGCTAACCACCGTCCAAAAAATATGTGTTCTTGAGCTCAGACCACCAATCAACCTACGTGAGTTAACTCGCGCACCGGCCAGTTGTACGTGACTTAAGTCACACTGTGCTATTAGGGGTGTGTGAGTTAAGTCACGCCATGCTGCGTGACTTAACTCACGCAAGGGTATATTTAAAAATACATTTGGGCGCAAATGATTTTTGCTAGGTAAAAAGCAGAATTCCACAAAGAATACGAAAGAGGTGAGGATACATAAAAACCTCTGGCCCAAAAAGAAAGGTAACAACCATCCAACGATGTTATTTAAACACCCTGATTTTTTTCTACATTCATTGAATATTGTATTTCCTCTCTACTCTTTTTCCTATCACATTAATGAAAAGCTTATTTATATCTCTGTCACAATGTATACAACTTTTATTTTACTTTTTTTTGTCAAGTAGTCTAGTGGTTAGAGCTCACACAATTTAATTATGGAGAAGTGGGGTGTCTGGGGTTCGAACCCCGACCCCTACATATAATATGCAATATCCCTACTAACTGAGTTAAGCTCGCAGGGATAATGTATACACCTTTTACATGTCTAACAAACATATTTTCCAAAAAACAGTTAAGGGAGAAAAATAGAAACGGCTACGTTAAGGCTATACAAACCAAAGTAATACCTTTCCAAACATAAAAAAAGAAAAAAATGCTTGTTAAAACCAAAACAGGTAGAACCTCTTACACCACACAACAACTCCCAAAAATTTAAAGGAAAAAAAAAAAGGATACACAAGGAAACCAAGAAGACTACGGAAAACACCCCATGACCAAAAACTAAACCAAGAATACCAACATGCTTGCGACAAAACTCTTTGTTCCACCTCTTCAAAAACATTTATTAAAATGTAAAGACTATTTTTCAAAGTCACGTAAAATGTAAGAACCAAAAACATATTTAATCCTAAAATAATTGAGACCCACTAACTGTCACATCAACATTCCGTTAAAGAATTAAAAGCATGACTAATTTTGATAACGGAGATAAAATATGAGGATTTTAAAAATATTTAATGAAATATACGGACTATTCTTCAAAAGAGCATATTTAACCGATTCAAACCCCACCTTCACGACAACTTATTTTTATCATCTCATCCACTACTTCCCAAGGTTCTTTGCTCCCATTTGAAAGAGAGAAAAAATATTCACTCTCTAGTTTCTGAAAAGTGTTAGCAGTTGAGCTCATTGATTAGTTGGGATGTACGGGGTTCGAACCCCAGCCTCTGCATAAATTATGCAATGCCCCTATCAACTGAACTAAGCTCACGGGAACAGCTCATTGATTAGTTTAAATCCCTACAAACATTTGTTTGGGGCCGTAGCTATTATATTTGACTTATGCTCAATTAAATTAAGGTAAATTGAGGGATTAAAAAAAATTGAAGTGGGTAAAATGAATTATATTACCACAACAAAAGGCCTTCCTAATACAGATGTGCCGATGAAGAAATATCAAAGTCAAAACAAGGTATAAACAATAATTACAAGGCAGTAGCTTAAACCAAAAGAACCAAACTAGAAAACAACAATAATTAGCCTATGTCTAGTAAGGTGAACGGACTAAGCCACCAACCATGATAATTGAAGGGAAGAGTAGCAAATTTCACCTTCAACCACCTGTAAGTTAACGACTTAAAAATATATTAATTCATTATGTTGTTATTATTGACTATAATAAACCTTGTTCCTTTTTTATTTTGTCCAAGCTGACTAACAGAAGAAACACTTAAAGATCAAACTAACCAACAAAAGACACCTATGATAAACAATCTAACTAACAAAAGCATGTTCAAGAATATTGTTGAAATTTTGATAGATTTAGATACTATAGTCATAGCAACTCACACATTCAAACACTAAAATGACTATTTACTCTACTATACTCAAATTATTTTTATTATCAACTAAAAATGAGTCTTAACAACATTATCTTCATTGTTTAGGCAAATAAGGCAGCAACAAGAGCACAAGGAAGTGGAGTACAAACCAATGCACTTCCACTGCTCAATAGTTGAAGAACTTCTTTTAGAATTTTATTTTTAGAAACTTTATGAGGGAACTGGTAATTGGAGACAGAGTGTCATGTACTTATTGCAAACCATAACTATTCCTTAGCATATAATCTACCAATACTGGTGATGAAACTATTTTATCTTTTGAATTAGAATTTAAATGAGGATGCACTTAATAAAGAAAATATATACTATAGGCATGGTTTTACATTTAATCTTTTAAGTATCATGAATGTGTGATTTCCCAATTCCCACTTAGCACCTATTAAAACCACATAATGGAACTAAATTAAAGAAAGAAAATATATGAACCCTAAAGAGATCATCTGCTGAATTTTGAGTGCTTCACACATCAAATCTCTTGTACTCAATTCATAAAATCCATAGGGTAGATTATGTTTGTGTGATACCCATCAAATAAGAAGGCATTGATTTGAGACTAGACCATAACTTGTGTACACAAGCTCCTGACCAAGGCAAAAAGAGATATGTTTGAACAAGCCATGTGTATAAAAGAAGAATCTTAGGATCACTTAAATGACCAAGGATTGAAGAATATGAGGATAATCGGTATAAAAATTGTGGTTTTCATGAAGACGAATGTCAAAGTGATAAAGATGAGACCTCCATATAGATGGAAGTGAATGAATATGAAGACTATAAGTTGACAAAAGCAATCCAAGAGGAGAATATCAACCCCTCACTAATCATATGTTTTGACTTTGAGGATAAAGATCTAAGATAACTAAGTAAACTTTGAACAAGACCAAAGTTTTACCTCTATTGGTCTTGTAAGACCTGTCAAAGAGTGTGCAAGCTAGGAAAAACATTTACTTCTAAAACCAAAAGCTTAGACTGATTAAGGTACTCTAGATCATGATTTAAGTGGCACAAGCACAATCATAGATAGATACAGCTGTATAAAGTATACAATTTTTATTTTATAAAACTTTTTGGCAATAGCCAACCAACAAAGCATTCATCTGGATAGCAAATGGAACAAACCACATTCAAATGCATGCAATCAACCAACTCTTCCTAAATATTTTGTTCAGGAAACAAAACCTGTCTGAACAACTTTACCCTTAAAAGTTTAACAATAGTTTCTCTTATGATCAATAACAAATTAATGTAAAAAAATCGGTTTCCACAAGCATTGCTTTCTCAAGAGCCAGATACAGCAAGGGCTACAGAAAATGCCCTCACTCAAGGCCTTCTTCCGCGGACTTGTACAAGTTTTTTGTGTTTTTTTGTACACTTCGAACATAAATGACAACAAAAGGTCCAGAGAGTATGGTTACTGTTAACCTTTTTTTCTATAATAGTTATTTTTGGTCTCTGAACTACTATTGAAATGAGATGTTTATCAGTTTGCACTGCAACTTCTTCTTTTAAACATCTAAACACCCATAGCAGCTTCATGCAGATCGACAAAAATAAGGAACGACATACAATTAATGAAAGCTCATTCACAGCATTTTATCAGCTACATCAAACACCTTGTTCTAATGTGGTGGTCATAGAATACTTATTCTGGTTACTGGAATTCTAGATCTAATTTCCTTTTTAAATGTGATCTGTCAGCGCTGCAAAACAAAATAAACAGAAGTTAAAAAAAATAATAAAAAACAAACAGACAAAAAAGATCATTTACATGTAGAAATTAATAGATAACAAACAAAACACTTGGGCAGCATTATTAAATATATAAAAGATGAAAATGTATTCTATAGATCCATCTCCAGTAAGATTTCTCACAAGTCAAGACTCGTGATGCCTTTCAACATAGCAAATTGCATATTCATTTCAACACCTAAAAATAATTTTGCTCTCAATGATCTTATTTACGAATAAAATAAAGATTGTGACTCAACATGGTTTCAGAAGTTTGATGTAGACTACAGCCAGCAGTACAGTGAAGCACTTAGGTATACCACACCTAGTACTAGTATAGTTGGCTTTAACACAGCTCCACCATTTAAATTTCAAAAAAATTACACTAGACCTTGAAATTTCATTATGCACAAACCAGACAGTATTAAGCCCTCCATATCTTCCTCTGTCAATAACATTTTACTATGGTTCAATATCTAAGTTCAATAGAGAATATTATTATCAACTTTTTTCATGTTTGACACAGATGAAAGCACGAAGTACAAACTATAATGCCACTTTGAAATTACTGGATGATTAAAGTTGTATTACCTGTTAATTGTTGGTCTATTTGGAGGTTTTAATCCAAAGACAGAAAAATCTAGCGACATTGGTGCAGGCTCATTCTTCCCAGTATTCTCACCAGCTGCCTGTTTGAGGTTACCATGATTATCATCAACCCTATCTCCTTGCAAAGAATTGCCTTCAAGTCCATCACGTCCTGGCATTACTCTCCTAGTCTTCCTTGGAGGTGATAAGACAGTGGGACCCTCTGGAGGATTTAAATCTGATGGCTTAATTTCCTTCTTAGGGGCAGGTCTTGGAAGCTTAACTGGATCTGTTGGTTGAGGAGGGCAAGTGAAGTATCTGAAGTGGAAGAGGAGAGACTAAATTAGGGAAAAAGAAAGGAAATAAATTAATTTATTTTCTTAACAGAATATTTATTTTAGGGCAATACCTGTGCTCTAATGCCTGTTGCACTGAAATTCTATCTTTTGGGTCATATGTGAACATTTTAGACAACAAGTCTAAAGCATCATCAGTTGCCATTGGAAATAAAGTACGCAGAGGAGGGGCTGGCACAAATTGATATTCAACATAATCTGGAAGGTATACCATATCAGGCCACTGAGTAGGAGATGGAGTTCCAAATGCAGCAAAAATCTTTCCTAATTGGTCAATATCACTTGATCCCTACCAAATAATAAAACCAAACGCATGAAATTACTAACCAAAGGAAAGATAGATGCGTAAGCACACAAAAACAAATGAATAAAATAATCAATGCAATAGATGGCGCTGCACACTTAGATTATAAAGAAAGCTGCAAAAGAAAAATATCAGAGCAGGAATAAGATAGAAGCCAAAACTAATAGATATTCAATAATTTCTTCTTTTTTTTGAAGTAGTCAATAATTTCTATATAATATAATATATACACCACAGCATCAGCTCCTGATCTGATCCTAATTCCTCATTCAGTAAAACAACTACAATGGTTTTTTGAGACTGCAATTTGAACTACATGATAAAATTTAATAGTTATTTTCATCCTAACATTGATTAAATAGTTGAAAGTCTAGTAAATGGTAAATTTCAAAAGAAAAAACATCAATTTTATCTTTTTTAGAAAATCAACAATTTGCGATTTACCAGATAAATAATCCATATATAACCCAACCACCATGATGATCTTGGTTTACCTGCAAAAAGGGTCGACGAAGAAGAAGCTCAGCAAATATGCAGGCTGCAGCCCAAACATCTACTCCTGGGCCATACTGCTTGGTACCAAATAACAGCTCAGGTGCTCTATACCACCGCGCAAATACCTATTCACATATAAGAGTCAAATTTTAAAATACATCAAGAGAAAATGCATAATACAAACATAAAACAGAAACGGGTAATGTTCAATATTAGGCAAAAGCTTACGTGTAGAGAAGACAATAAAATTTAAAGACAGACAATGGTTCCAAAAGAAATATTTTTATCCCATAGAAGTTTGTGTGTAAGCTGCTACTTATTCGACAGTTTATACACCATTCATATGGTTATCCTGGAGAATCACAATTCTAAAAAACATGCCCCAAAATCTAATACATTTCTCAAATACATCAAATTATGGTTATCTCCACTACTTTTTTTTTCCATCTCCTCTTCTCATTAGATTTTGGGACATAAACAAGTAATAGTGGACAATTCAAGATAAAATCCATTGAGTAAACACTTAAATCATACTCCAATTTTTAGGAAAGTTTGCTAATTTAAAAACAATGGGGAAAGGGAAACTATTATTAGTAACGGTGGCAGTGATGGTCATTTTACAACTGTGCTATAAGTGATTTGAACTCCGTCCCTTGAGGTTACAGTGTCACGTTTTTACCACCGAGCTGATATCTTGTGGACTTGCCAATTTGATAGTAAAAGAATACGAGGAAAATGGGATGATAAACAGTATAATTTAATTTTAAAATTCACAGTATACTAAGAAAGCTGAGTTTTATCAAAGGAAAATAGTTCATCTTAGAATTCAGGTTAGGCCTAACTCAACCCCACAAAACTGGTTTGTAAAGTGAGGATTGTTTGGACCTAGTAATTCTCTCACCAGTGAGGGATTTTACCAATACAACCCCTACACCCAACCAAAGCTATTGATTCTAGTAAGTGGATAATAAAAGTGGCCCGTTAATATGTCTAGGCTAGCTCTGACAGCATTTTAGGTTTCCAGCCCACAAAACCGACTTCATTAAGTGGCATTATAAGTATTACAAACTACAGAGATTATATCTGTAGGACATGTGGGACTAAACCCACCTCTTCAAACAAAACACGCTAAAGTTGTTGCACCAAGACAGTAAATGCTGACAAAGTGGCCGAATAAAAGACCACAGTAGGGGTGGCTGCAAATAAGGAAGAGTTTCCAATACTGCTGTTCACGGCCAGACCTAATGGGCCATGAGTGTGAGCAATTCAAGCAACCCAATATAAGATCTAAGATAAGCGCTATTATCAACTTCGGGTTTGGGCTTACAGATCAACTCCACCCTACAAAATCTGTGCAAAACGTGAGAATTACCCATACTTAACAAGTTTAGTTTAGGTCTTATCTCTAGCTAATGTGAGACTTGGGTTTTTCCAAATTGCCAAGGGCTATTGGGTCTGGTGTATGAATAATATGGGTAACCAATTAATATATCTAGGATAGCACTGATGTCATCTTAGGTTTTAGCCCTAACTCAACCCACAAAACCAGCTTGTAAGGTAATGATTGCCCAAGCCTTGTAAGTACTACACAAAAGCTATATCTCTGGGCCGTGTGGGACAAAACCCACCCTTTCAATCCTACACACTAAAGGTGTTGTATTGTTGCAATGAAGGCAAACAAAAAAAGTGTCGAATAATAGAACATGGGGTGGCCTACCACAATTAACACAGATTTTCTAACAAATTCCAAAGTTGTCTACGTGCTTACTCCCACATTCTGAAAAGGATTCCCATGATACTATACATGAAAAACAAACCTGATGAGTAAACCTGCGATCTGGGCTTCCAAAAATACGGGCTAAACCAAAATCTGCAAGTTTCAGTTGTCCATTAGGTCCAATCAACAAATTATTTGGTTTCATATCCCTGCAAATACACAAGAAAACTTTAGTTATGAACTAATAGCACATTTCAATTTGTAATAACCAAATCTAACATTACCCACCTATGCAATATCCATTTTTTGTGACAATGAGCAAGACCTTTTAGCGTCATTTGTAGGTAAGATTTTATATCACCCGGTGCAAGGAAAATATTTCGGTCTCTTATGACAGCTTCAAGGTCTGTCTCCATGAATTCAAACACAAGATGCAAATTCCCTTTATGTGGGAAGCAATCAATCAACTCAATTATATTGGGATCTCTGAGCTCTTTAAGCAGTTTAATTTCTCTAAGAGCCGTAAAATTCACCCCTTCTTTCTGTTTGCCGATTCGAATCTTCTTAATAGCAACCGTCTGTCCCGTCTGTCCATGAAATAAATATATATTTGTAAGGACCACAAGATAATAATAGCGCTGCTCATGAAAACATTTACACACATCAACACAACAACATCAACTAGTAACCCCTCAGCGCTCAAGCAAAATTTTCAATTAAAATTCACTATTGCAAGGTAATAGTAGAGCAATGCATGCATGAATATTTAATCTTAAGAGCCATTTTAACCCCTTCATCAAATCTAAAATCTTAAACAACTTAAAAGACATACTCGTGAATATTCTCCTACGACACACTAAACGCAATATGACACACACACACGTTATATTACTCCAGAGTTCAATATAAAGATCTATTTTCCTATTATTTCAATATTCCTTTAACCCCATCAATCTATAACACATTCAAACTTCTCTAACAACTTCCAAATTTTATTTTAAAAGTTCGATTTTCACAACACAGAAAAAAAAAATCAAAAAATCATAATTTTTTCACTGAAATTCCTCTTTATCTATACCATATTCCAACTTCTCTAACAACTTCCAACGTTTATTTGAAAGTCCAATTCTCACAACCCGGAAGTAAATTATTCAAAAAATCATTTTTTTTCACTGAAATTTCTCACAATCTATCTATAACATAATCAAACTTCTAACAACTACCAAATTTAAATCAAAGGTCCAAACTCAGAACCTACAAAAAAATTAATTAAAAAATTACTTTTTCCACTGAAATTCGTCATAATTTCACTCATACTCTATCTATAACACTTAAATTTTCCTTACAACTTCCAAACTTCATTGAAATGTCCAATTCTCAAAACCAGAAAAAAAAATTATCCAACAAATCCTACTTTTTCACTGAAATTCCTCGAAATTCCCTTCATGATCTATAACACATTCAAACTACACTAACAACTTCAAAATTTCATTTAAAAGTCCAATTCTCACAACCAAGATAAAAATTATTCAAAAAAATCACTTTTTTACACCGAAATTCACCATAATTTCACTATAATTACTTAAAGAAAAAATCAAACATTGGAAGCAAAAAAAAAAAAAAATCTACCTGCGTATCAATGGCTTTGTAAACAACACCATAGGTACCTTCACCAAGCACCTCACGTTTGAGATACCTATCAGCTACTTTCTTAGACGGATCTAATTCTGTCATTTTTGTCGCAAAGATTGGTTTTGTGAAATCAATTGAAATTTCAATTTGAGCAACAAAAATCGACAATTTACGAGAAATTGGCCATTTCGAAGAAATTAGGGTTTCGGGAGTGTGAATTGGGAATTTCGATTTGATTGAAATTCAGATGAAAATTGAGGATTTGAAAGTGGGGGTGTAGTGAGGTTGATTAGGGTTTTGAATTGAGAGAGAGAGAGAGAGAGAGAGAGAGAGAGAGAGAATGCGCTGGAAGCACAAAATGCAGAGAAAAAGAGAAATGGAGCGTAAGAGGAGAGAGAGAGATGTGCAACGGCTACACTTGTTGATAAAGAATTGGTCTATGATACTAATACTATACTAATAATCTAATCTAAAGAATTTTAACTTTAATTTGAAGTTTTAGATTTGTCTTTTTCTGATATGCAAACGTAGTTGAATGTATGTTTGATATTACAGTGGATGTATTAGAATCACGATGATCCACTATGATTTTGTATGACATATGTGTTGTTTGAATACGCTTTAAGCAACCTCGTGTTTCCTTGAAATCATGGCGGCAATACACATAAATGCAAAAGTGGGTACCCCTCAAATACATGTTTTGTGAAGACGACGCATATTCAAACAGACCATATATAGTATAGCTTTTGGAAAATTGTAACTGGTCAGCGTGATTTTGGAACACTCACTGCGAAATAAACATATGTTGAAAGCTATTGGAGTTCATAGTCTTAGTTTAATTGACAAATGTCAAAATTGTTATGATGATATGATGTGTTTCAGGTTTGAACTCGGGACGTCGTGAGATTTTTCATTAGAGAGAGTCCCGTGAAAATCTACATCATTCAAATTCTTATTGATTAATTGACTGCATGCAAAAAACATGATGAGCATATGAGATCTCACTACAGACAAATGTCAAGCAAATGATTTGTTTCTACTATTGGAACATTGTTTAACATGTTTGAAAATCTATTAGCTACTTACTTACATAGATTTAATTCTACCATTTTTTGTCACAAAGATTCGTTTAGTGAAATCTATTGAATTTTCAATTTCAACTGCGAAAATTGACAATTTACAATAAATTGGTCATCTGAAAGAAATTAGGGTTTCGAGAGTGTGAATTGGGAATTTTGATTTGGTTGCAATTTAGATGGAAAATTGAGGATTTGGAAGTGGATTGTGGTGGAGTTGATTAGGGTTTTGAATTAATATATATATATATATATATATATATGCAACAGATACACTTGTTGATAAAGAATTGGTATATGATTCTAATACTATACTAATCTAACCTAAAGGTATTTTAACTTTAATTTGAAGTTTGTCATTTTCTGTTTTGCAAATGTCATAGAGTGTATGTTTGGTATCACAGTGAAAATATCAAAATCACAATGACCCACCAAGATCTGCAGAAGATACTGAAGTATAGCTTATGGGACATCAGCATGGGTAAACGTAATTTTGGAAGACACGTCGTGATACCAAGCATATGTTAAATGTTATTGGAATTCATAAGTCTTAGTTTAACTGACAAAGGTCAAAATTGTTGTGTAGATATCATGTGTTTCAAGTTTGAACTCAGGACCTTTCCTTTGTGTGTGTGTGTGAGTTTCATGTAGTATTTATCATTTTGTCAGCATATCTAAAAACATGGGTGTCGTTGGAAGTATGGTGATTCTCTCTATCATGATATTTTTTTTGTTGGAGAGAGTCCCGTGAAAATCTACATCATTTTTTTTTTTATTAATTTTGACTGCATGCAAAAAAAATGATGAGCATATAAGATCTCACTACAAACAAATGTATAGCAAATGATTTGATTCCGCTATTGGAACATTGTTTAACATGTTTGAAAATCTATTAGCTACTTTCTTACACATATTTAATTTTTAAAATTTTTTGTCACAAATATTCATTTAGTGAAATCTTTTCAATTTTCAAATCCAACTACCAAAATCGACAATTTACGATCAATTGGTGATCTTGAAGAAATTAAGGATTCAAGAGTTTGAATTGGAAATTTTGATTTGGTTGCAATTCAGATGAAAATTTGAGGATTTGGAAGTGGATTGTAGTGGAGTTGATTAGGGTTTTGAAGTGAGATATATATGCAAAAATACACTTGTTGATAAAGAACTGGTATACGATTCTTATACTATACTAATCTAAACTAAAGGTGTTTTAACTTTAATTTGAAGTTTTTGTCATTTTATGTTTTGCAAATGTCATAGAGTGTCTGTTTGGTATCACAGTGGAAATATCAAAATCACGATGACGCGCCATGATTTGTAGAAGATACTGAAGTATACCTTATGGAAAATTATCATGGGTAAACGTAATTCTGGAAGACGCGCCGTGATACCAAGCATATGTTTAATCTTATTGGCACTCATAAGTCTTAGTTTAACGGACAAAAGTCAAAATTGTCCTGTATCATGTGTTTCAAGTTTGAACTCGAGACCTTTCCTTTATGTGTGTGTATGTGAGGTTCATGTAGTATTTATCATTTTGTCAACGTGTCTAAAAACATGAGTGTTGTTGGACGTATGGTGATTCTCTCTCTCTCTCTCTCTCTCTCTCTCTCTCTCTCTCTCTCTCTCTCTCTCTCTCTCTCTCTTTCTCTCTATTTTTTGTTGGAGAGAGTCCCGTGAAAATCTACATCATTCATATTCTTTTTTATTAATTTTGATTGCATGCAAAAAACTTGATGAGCAGACGAGATCTCACTACAAACAAATGTCAAGCAAATGATTTGTTTCCTCAATGGGAACATTGTTTATGTTTAAAAATAAATTGCTACAAGAAATTGTGTATTTCATGTATTTGGAAAAAATATTCTTTGTATTTTTATTCAATAATTATCTTATTTAGAATTTTTTAAATATATTCTTGTTAACAATATTGTATTGTTTCTTAGGGTTTGTTTTTGGTGCTATAGGGTAGAGCCCAAAAGAAAAAAAACAAACCACACACATTTTTAGGCATGCAAGTTTCTAAAATATCTATCAAATAGGATATTTTAAAGATCTGTAAGAGGAGTCTCCAGATTTAAAACATCAAATGAATTTTGCACAAGACTACAAGGAATCATTGCCATAGGAATCATTCCTAAAGATAAAAAAAATAAGTCTAATCTCATTGGTTTATTAGATTATGGTTTAATAAATTATCAGTCTATATATATATATATATATAAATGAATAAATATTTAAATACATTCACCATCAACTTGACCAGCTAGATCAGTCCACCATATCCATAATGATTTTGCCTTCTGCTCGAAAATGATTTATTCCACTATAATTCATGATTACTGGTCATCAGAGTATCTTCTACCACCGTTGTTTATATTCTAATGATTACAAAGCATCAACATTTTAGAGTCCATTTCCACTCAACATCTTTAATTATCCAACCATGATGAGTTTACCCAACAAATATCCTTACTAAGACAATGTCGGATTTGTCTTTTGAAACCCATGAGGTCCAAGTGTTTAGAGTCTCTCCAGACTATCCCTTTTTAAATAAGGTTGGTGCCACTATTGGACGGTGTACATAACGAAAGTTCAGTTTGTATCTCATTGATACAAACTAATTGCTAGGACGATTACTCTATATGAGAGGATACTACAACCTGATCAAATATCAATTAAATACCTTTCTGTGGTTACTCTATGACTTGGAGGAAAACACCCCATGGCCAAAAACTAACGTGGACTAGCAGCTCTAAAAATTCAACATCAGAAGCTTTGAACACAACACCAAACAACTACATTAAGACCTTTACCAATAGGCCGGAGACAAAACTCTTTGATTCACCTCTTGAAAACAATGGCCTCTGATGACAAATCATCTTATGTTATTCTGAACATGTTTTTCAGTCATTTTCAGTAGGTTTTACATCCATAATAGAAGAGTAATAGAGAAATTGCTTATGATTTCGGGACATTTGTAATGTTTTTATATATATGAGTCATGTAATTCTATTCTTCCCAAAACATATCAATTCTAGGGTGTTTTGATGTAATTCACGGAGAAATCATGCAAATCCGCAAAGTAGGACATTTGAAGACTTTGGGAAGATCAAGAATGAGGATTCAAGAGGCCTCAGAAGACATTACAAAGGGATAAATTATGTTCTCAAGTCCCAAGACATCTTATATGGAAGCAAACACCCAAAAGATGAAGAAATGAAGATTTATCCACCGGAACGCACTCTCGTGCATCCCGAGCATGGGCTAGGCACCTCGAAAGTGCATTTTCTGCATTTTCATACGCCCCGAGCACGACTAAAAACAGGCCAAAACTGATCTTTGCTACTTTTAAGTGGAAAAGCCCGGTGTTTTAGCCAAACATCAGGTGGAAACTTTCCCTATCAATACTAAGTTTTTCATTCATAATTTCTCATTCAGAACGAAGCGGTTCTATAGGAAGGCATGCACTAGGATCTTCCATAAAGGAGTTTCTCTCTGCTCACTCCAAGTCTCTAATGTATGTTTTATTTCTTTTATAATTTGTCTTTAGTTATCATGAGTAACTAAATCTTTTTAGGTTAGGGTTCTAAGATGAACTTTTATTCTGTTTGTTGGATATTTGTTTAATTTAATGTCTTTATTCAATTATTTCTCAACTGCTATTTAATTTTATTGTTGTGCATAAGATTTGTCTCCTCTGAAGCATAACCCTGATAACATAGGCACTTGAGGAGGTGACATACCTAATATTGGTTTATACTTGTCTTAATCAGGAATTAATTAATTAGTAACTAGGGAAACAGGAACGCCAAAGAGAAAGGTACTTAATGAGGTGACATACCTAATATTGGTGGATACCTGCCATAATCATGAAGTAACTAGTTAGTAATTAAGGAAACAGGGGACTTCACGACTTAAATTAACCTAGTAACTTCATTCTCCTCACACCTTAGTAAGGTTGACGCTGATAGGGATGCCCATTTGTAAGATTCAATATGTGAGGGAACCTTTAGGATACTTTGAATTTAGGAACCCTATTATCCACCATTGTTTCAAATTCCTCTGAGAAAGTAAGAACCTACATGTAAACCTATGAGTGTAATGTATCTCTCTCTAAAGCACTAAAACCCAAAGGCACTCTGGTGTAATCATTGCAACTGACAGCTGGAGGGAAAGAGCCCATATCTTTGAGAGAGTAAGACCTTATATGTACCTACCTGTGTGGTCAACAGGCGCAACTTGATAGCTGATAGGTAGTAAATCCCAACGAACTCATCACTTGAATAGACACGCGTTAAATACTGAAATAGACTTGTCTGTTACTTAATTCAAACAAATAAATAGAGAGGATTTGAAATCTTAACAATCGCTAACATTATGCAATCAAAACAGGTAAACTTTGCTTTGTTGCAAACAAATTAAACTGCAAAAATCTAAACCATTTATCTCTTTTATTTTTATTGTTCCAAAATAAGTAACGCGAATTGTTTGGTTGGAACGACAATCCATGTGGATATGATCCTCTACTTATCACTTTATTACTTGGTAAACGATTTAGGACACTTGCCTAAATCCGACCATCAAGTTTTTGGCGTTGTTGTCGGGATTGTTGATATTTTCAATTAAACAATAGATTACTTATTTTCCTTCCAATATGAGTGAGAATTTTCCATTTCCATATATTAGCCAAGGATGGGATAGACCTGATCCCTACCTTTGGGATTACGAGCAGAGTAGACAATTTAATTTGGCAGAAGCCATTCAGAATGTGATGGTCGAATCCAAAAGTCACTTTGATGCGTACTCAAAACTCATTAGGAAATCGAGAGAGAAACAACTTGCTCTAATACATCAAATAACAGAGAATGTGGTTAAAACTCAGGATCATTTCAAAGGATTAGCTCGGAAGGAAAAATGTGAAACTTTTTGGGATACAGACTTGGTGGAACCAACTAGAAACAATCTTCTAACTACTGAAACAAAAACGGTAGGGCTATATGAAATAGCAAACACCATAGAAAACTCATCCATGATAAAAATTGATATTCAAACAAGTGAAAATAAAAACCACATACCAAAAACCAAGTGCTAGGGACAATTAGTATTAGACAAACCACTCTCGGTCATGACTATTAATACAGTCACATCCACTGACCCAACTAAGCATAGCTAGATGGAGGAAGTACCTAAACCTCACAATAAGAGCTTCAACCCCTCAAGGAACTTCTATAAGGAAGATAATCAGAAACAAAAAGAAAAATTAGGAAAACTGTCTATAGGAAATCATAGAAAGAAACCATGACAAAAGTAGGGTCAAGCTAGTGATCTAAAAAGAGCGCTTGGTGAGAGGCAACTCACAAAAAGAGCGCGGTGCACGTGAAGCCACGCGCCAGCACCCTTACGGGCGCGTGAGAACTGGGAGAAGAGTGTGGCTTCGGCCACTCTTCTTTAAAACCCTCTTTTCTTCCCTTTCTCACCAATTTTCATAAAAATTTCTTCTACCAAACATAGCCTAGTAACCATATGCATCCTAATCACTTTCTAGCTTAGGGATTATGCTTACAAACAACTTCTATTATCACTTTTTCTTGACAACTCTCTCAAAAACAACCTCTAAACTTTCTAACTTTGTCTCATTAAATCCTTCTACGATGAAAACTTCATGGCAACCTCACCCTAACCTCTTTCTCTTATCTTAATCCAATAATTGACTTACCCATAATCTAGAACCTTCATAACACTTAAGATTCTTAACCCACTCCAACAAAACCAAAAGCAATTATTCTCTCAGCCCTTATTCAACAACAACAAATTCTTCCAAACAAACAACAATCTCCTCACTTGCTAATTTTGCCTCCTAATAATCTTCATCCTTAAACCTCCTATTAAACCACAACCTTACCCATAACCTAAACTCTCATTAAAATCCAAAACTTCATCCTTTTACATCACCACAACATTAACCCTTTTTCAACTTTTATTCTATTCCTCTTATTTCACTCCTTGTAAGTTGTTGTGTGTTATTGAGAATTGATTAATTATGGGAGAAAAAAAGAAGGTTCTTATCTCTTTAAGGGAGTGGCCTAAAAAGAGGAGAATTTCCAATGAAAGCAAGAAGACTTTTACATATGGGAATTGTAGGATCATCAATATTCTATGTAGGAATGCTGGTGTTGAGGGAGTTAAGAACGACTTGAAGTTGAAGAAAGCGGCAAACATGGATGAAAAGTGGTTAGAAAAGTTGATTGGAGTTCCCTTAGCACCACCAAAAGTACCTAGGAATTCACCTTTGAGGAAGGAAAGGGAAATAGTGGATGGAACACAAACTAAGTATGATAACTTGACACTTAGGTTGGCGAATGCGGTGGTGGATATGCGCAAAGCTTTAAATTAACCGACAAATAAATTTGAGGGAGAAGAAGAACTAGAGGAGGCTATGTGAAAGGCTATAGTGGGACCATCTTAAACATCAATCTATGGACGATTAATAAGGTGAGATGAGTGCTTGAGTACAAACAACATCATGAGATATGTGTACTCAAAGCAAAACATGCAAATGAGATCAAGGAATTTGAATAAATGGAAAATATAGAAAGAGAAAGTCGGGAACTTTTGAATATATTCGGTCAGGCTGAGTTTGAGCCAGACACCTTTCCTGGATCACCTTCTGGTGAAATGTAAAGACCTTATGATGTCAAACTAGGGACATTAAACAATCGCTGAATGAGAGGCAACCCATTATTTTACATTTATGTAATCGTGATGCACGTGACGTAAAAAACGCGCTGAATGGGAGTCAAACAATCATTTTATTTTCCGCATTTTCCTTTTCATCAATAAGCTAAGTTGAGGTTTTCTTTTCTTAACAATTTCCTTTCTTTTATTGTTGAAAAGGCCGCTGAGTTGAATTTTGAGAATTTATGGATTGAAACTGATTCCCTATAGGTGGTCAAAGCTTTCCATCAATCTGTTGGTATCCCTTGGCGCATGAAGGATAGATGGCTTAACTGCTTACGGTTGAGTGCCCAGATTGGTAGCAAATGCACTCACACTTTTAGGGAAGGCAATATGGTTGTTGATTCCATCTCCAAAAATGGTCAGGGACTTGCTCTCCTCTCATCTAGTGGTGGGGAGCACCCCCTCCTTTTATTTTACCTTTGTTACATAGAGACAAAACAGGTTTACCTTTTTCTAGAATTGTTATGGACTAATTTTGTATAAGGTTCAGGCCTCTCCTGGGTTTATTTTATATCATTTTACTTTTATCCAAAAAAAAAATATTCCTCATTGTTATTTTTAATTTTATTTATTTGCATTATGATGAGCAAAACCGCAAGTGTACGGTTTTGCCGAAGTAGTAAAAAGAGAGTATCGTTCCAACAGGGAGTTGTTTAATTTGATTTACTTTTAACGGATGATTAGAGAGTTTGATTCTAAAGTTTTGGGTTTTAAAGGTTTTAAAACAATAATAATAAAAAGCGCATTGGGATCATTGGTTCATCATAACGACGAATCCTTCACAAACAAACCATAAACCATGACTTTATATTGGACCTACTTTCTAAAGACAAGTTTCTCTTTAGCGTATCAAAGCCTCTCTCGAGGTGCAG
>Ga0228711_1004455_pt1 | contig 21542 bp, 11 predicted proteins | sample MedpolnodulmetaG_2_FD_177996 | JGI IMG/M metagenome (GOLD analysis project Ga0228711, IMG submission 177996) | Root nodule microbial communities from Medicago polymorpha collected in Santa Monica, California, United States - brown nodules | ecosystem: Host-associated > Plants > Roots > Nodule...
TCTCTCTATTTAATCTTGAGATAGACTCCCTTCTCATTCCCTCAAAAACCCTAGCCGCCTCCTAAATTTCTTGGTTGCAACCACAACATCATCTGACCTCTAATGGCTACTTCAACTCCACCAATCTTTTCCTCTCATCATAGATATTCATTTCATCTGTTTAATTTTTTAAAACTACAAAGTTGACGTCAAGTTCCTATGCAAAAAGCTCCTTTTCCATTCAACTTTGACATTATCCATGGAGTTTAGCACCAGATCTGAAACCTTCATTGAGTAAGCTTTATTTTGGACCTATATGTTTCATGCTTTGGGAACCTAACCATGAGACTTTTTCTTTTTTCTTAATCTCTTCCATACATGCAAATAAAAAGTTAGATTGCTTTTGATATCTCAACATTTCATCTTGTTTCACAATCTATATATTCTATTTTTTGTATTTTTAATGTATAATGTGGATCTGGTTCTAGATCCATTATCTTATCTATTTTTTCTGTTTGTATTTTATTTGATTTGGATCTATTTCTTGTCGATCTAGTTCATGTTTTGGTTTATTTCCCTCACATTCTACTATTTTCTTCATAGAATAAGATGTGACATTGTAGTTGAAGATTTTTTTATCTACTTGTATTTTTATGAATTTAGTTTAGATCTGTTTATCTTTTTTCATTAGATCTGTTTGTTCTTTCATTAGATCTACTTGAATATCATTATAAAGATCTGTTTTAAGTTGGGTCACCTTTTTTTTATTATTGGAATTACTTGTTTTTTTACTAAGAAGATATTTTTTTTAGGATTATTTTGGGTTTGTTTTTCCTTTTTGAATTTCTACCTCTATTTTTTATTTTAAAATATACGCTTTATAAATTTCAAATTGGTCATAATTACTTTTTCAAATTATGCAAATTGATTTCTTGTATATTTCAAAAAATACACAATAGTTTATATTTACTTTTTAAATTTCACAAATTAGTCCTTATTTATTTTAACAGATTTGTAAGTTAGTCCCTAAAAATTTTCAAATCGGTTTCGATTTATTTATTTTTCAACTGGCTCCTATTTTATTTATTTATTTGAAATTGGTCCCTCAACTATTTGAACTTTTATATTTTACCCAAATTTTATAATTAGTATTTTATTATCACTTGTCACTATATATTTATACTTTTATCTCAAACTTTTGGATATGTTTTTTAAGCATGTTTATGTTCTATACCTATTCCTCACACACACATGCGCCCACACACACATATATGGAATATTCAATTATATGGAACTTCTGTCATATCAATTTAATTTATTTATTTACAAAATGATATTGTGTTTTCTTATTATTCTTTTTTCTTCTTATTATTATTCTTATAACCAATCAAAATATATTCTACCATATACCCGATGACTGAATGAGAAAAAGTTTAAATTCATATTACATAAAAATTGTAATGATAATTATCTAATCACTATATCAAAGAATTTCCATGTAGTCAAATATTCCACATATTAAATAAATGTTTTTAAAGTGGGGTTAAATACGTTTGTTGACTAGGACTTCTTTATGAATATCAATATCTTGACTCTAACTAATGAATATTTAGATAAAATAAATATGATATGGAAAATTAGATTTTCTACTTAATAGAATGAATCGAGTAGACATATATTGGATAATTTTATGTGAGATATGCATAGTTTAATTATTTTCATGTTTGTGTTCTATATATGTCAATTTAGGGAGGCAATGAAATTGATGATGAGGGTAATGACGATAGTGATGGTGGTGATAATTAAGATCCTAAGCATGATGATTATGTAATCAAACATAACTCTAAAAAATAAGGTAACTTATCTATCATTTTGTATATTTTCATCTGCATGCTTAAATATTTTCTCACTATAATATCTTTTTAAAATTGTATATATTAATCTTATTACCTGTATGTGTTTAGATTTTAAGTCCATCACGGTTCCCTAAAACATTGGTAGCTATGTATATTGACATTTGGGATGTTAAAGAATGGCTTCAAAGCGATGCAATTAGGATTGGAAAGGTATATGTAGTAAATTTTAAAGTTCCAATTTACTGATTCTTGTTTGTCTTATTCTTACAAAAAAATGAATCTGCTTTTTTCAATTTTCAAACACTTTTGGTGTTATAATAATTGATAGCGGAATAGCAAATATATATGCGCGCGCACACATATATATAAAATTACCGATCCAATAAAAATTATAGTTATACAATCATTTTATAAGAACTTTTAGAATAATTATCATACCCTTATTATGCTCTTACTCTCTCTATTACATTAATTTTTGTATCCAAAAAATGGTTGTTCGAATTTTTTTAGGGCCTCTTTTTATTATGTTTTATAAACTTCATTAAATTAAGTTTTTAGGGCCTTTATTACATTGATTTAAGTTATTTTCTTAGGGCGCTTTAGCGCATACAAACAAGACAACCTCTCAACAACGTTATTTTCACCTCTTCCTCTTTCTTCTGTTCTCTCGACCAACTCACTGTTTGTTTCAATGTTATTCTCATTTCTCACTTCTGACTTCACTCCACCTCTAGCTTCTCAAATCAAACAAAGCATTCCCATGTAACTCTCTCTCTCTCTCTCTCTCTCTCTCTCTCTCTCAAATCGAACTTGATTTGGTATATAATTGGCTTCGTGAACTAGATGCAAAGGTTTCATATGTACTAGTCCGGAGATACTCATGTCAAATAAAGCATGTGAGAAAATGATTTTGCTATAACAATAACATCTCCAACATCAAAATTTACTACATCAAATAAAACTAATAATAACTCAAAAATACTACACAGAGAAAATAAAACACATCAAACCATTTAAAAAATAGAACAGTGTACATACAAAGACTAAAGAGCGAGATACAAATTTGAAGTCTATTTCATTTTCCAAGTGACGAAAGATTTCTTTTTTCTGGAAACAAATGAGAGATAAATATTGGGGAACTTCTACACCAAGCATATGAAGCTAGTTACAGAAACTTTGCGAACAAAAGTGTAGAATGTACCATAAATAACTAGTTTTTATATGAAAACGCTTCTTCATATCAAATTTAACCATGTGAGAAATTAAAAATAAACAGTTAGACATTAGTCAATATCAAGAGAACATGTTAGCAGGTTTTCACTACCATGTACTGGAGGATCACAATCACCAGTTCGTTTGATCCTTATCAAAAAAATACGATCCTCAATCTCAAGAATACGATCCTAAATCTTGTTCATTAGATTCCTGAATTCTAGGTTGTTATCTTTAATGCTTTGCATAACAGCCATGAGACTAGCAATTTCTTGATCTATGGCCTTGTCCTGAGTTCATGACTATCAAAGTATTTATACCTATCATGATTCATGAAGGGGTTTGAAGATGGAATGTTTCAATGCAGTTAGTTTCCTTGCAGCTGCTCTAAGAAATTAGTTTTAGGTTCTGCACATGTTACTTGATTATTGTCACTGAAGTTATATGCACGACTGAATATTACAGCTTCATCATATTGCTGTCTCTTGATGAGATTCTCAACAAAATCTGCAAGGTCTAAGAAAATTTAACTTCATCAAACTGACAAAAACAATATATAATTGATCTAGAAAACAAAAACAAAACGAAGTAGATTGGACTTAATAGTTCAAAATTAGTTAAACCATTAAGAAAATAGAAGATATGCATATACAAAGACTTAAATTTGAAGTATATTTCATATAAAATAATGTGTGGGGTGTATGAAACAAAACATTTCTCAAACTAACATACCAAAAGCTTTATCTGCAAAACCAAGAGTTCCAAACAGCTCTCCAAATATCTCGTGTTGAGCAGCAAAACCAAAAAGTTAAAAAAGTTCATTTTCATCAAAAGAAGGAGTCAATCCATAAATTGATAGAAGGAGTAGAAAACCCAGAATCGCCGTTGAATTTTCAGTGTTTTGACTTATGTAAGCTTTCATATCCAGAGCTAGCTTCATTGCTTCTTCTCTTACATGAGGTCTAATATCTGGTGAGGTTTTCCTTAGTTCTTTGAGCAGAAGAATGTCCTCATCATCAATAACTACAATATTGTCTCCCATCATATGCTCCATTTGAATAATGGGGTTCTGTATAATTTCTAGGACGAATTTTGTAGGATCTGGTACTGCTTTAAGACGAACAAGAATGCCATTGTCAACCGACTCAAGTTCAATATTTTGGTCACTTGAGGGACTTGATTGATTACTTGCGTAAGATGTAACTCATTAATTAGCTAGCATATATTTATGCTTCCTCGGTATTTATTGAAGGATAGATAAATCAATAAGTCAATATAAATTTATGTGATGTTATATAAAATGAAAGAGTGAAAATCCTCCCTTAGATCGATATACTGATCTTTCTTTTGCATTACCATAACAATGTAAATAAACCATAGTTATGGAAAAAAAGAAAAAAAAATGTTGTGCATAAGAGCTTTCGAAAAATGTTCAAGAAAGCAAAAATATAATCCAAATTAGTAATGGCATTGTTTGATATTGAAAACTAGAGAAGATTTCAACTTAACTAAGACCCACAACATGATCATGATTAAAGATGTTTTATAAAAAATAGGTAGATCGACTATTTAAAAATATCAACAACATTACAAGAAATAGTTGAAATGAAATTGTTTCGAAAACTAAATGAAAAAGAACGTTTACCCAATTCTACTGCTTCATCAAACAGTTTTATTAAAGCATCATGTTGTTTCTCTCTTAACTCAAAATCCTTCGTGCTTCCTTCAAGATGCTTTTCTCTTGACTCGACCTCTTTCCCTGGTCCTTCAAATTGCTTCTCTTCTGATTTGGAATCCTCCATTCGTCTTCAAAACGCTTGAGCTGCTGCAATTGAGCTTTGTATTCCCCCTTTTCTGATTCAAATGCCTTTTTCCGTCCTTCAAACTCCTTCACTTGGTTTTCAAATTGCTTCTTTTTTAATTTTAGCTCCCTTACATTTTAACTTTGACTCAAGAGAAGAGGAATTCAAGTTCCATGTAAGGGAGCTCGAATCAAAAAAGAAGCAATTTGAAGACCAAGTAAAGGAGTTTGAAGGCCGGTAAAAGACATTTAAATTTGAAAGGGGGAATACAACACTCATATGTATCAGCTCAAGTGTTTTGTAAGATGAATGGAGGATTCCAAATTAGAAGAGGAACAATTTGAAGGACGAGGGAAAGAGGTCGAGTCAAGAGAAAAGCAGCTTGATGGAAGCATGGAAGATTTTGAGTTAAGAGAGAAACAACATGATGCTTTAATAGAACCGTTTGATGAAGTAGCAGAATTGGGTAAATGTTCTTTTTCATTTAGTTTTTGAAACAATTTCAATTCAACTGTTTCTTGTAATGGTGTTGATATTTTTAATTACCCGATCTACCTATACATTATAAAAACTTCTTTAATCATGTTCATGTTGTAGGTCTTAGTCAAGTTGAAATCTTCTCTAGTTTTCAGAATATCAGACAATGTTATTACTAATTTGGAATATATTTTCGCTTTCTTGAACATTTTCGGAAGCTCTTAATCACAACAAATCATTTCGTTTTTGCCATGACTATGGTTTATTTACATTGTTATTGTAATGCAAAAGAAAGATCAATGTATCGATCTAAGAGAGGTTTTTCACTCTATCATTTTATATAACTTCACATAAATTTATATTGTCATCTTGATTTATCTATCTTTCAATAAATACAAAGGAAGCTTAAATATATACTAGCTAACTACTCAGTTACATCTTATGCAATCAATCAAGTCCCTCAAGTGAGAAAAATGATGAACTTGAGTCGATTGCCAATGACACTCTTGTTCGTCAGCAAAAGTTGATGATGTGGAGACACCGAAAAAGAATCAAGAAAAGTAGAGTTTGAGGCAATACATCAACCAGAAGAGTTATTGTCACTCATACTAACAGAATAATCAATTTTTACCTTTGTCGCATGTATACTAGCTTTGTCATTACCAAATCGTAAAGTGTTACGTGACATCCAAATAGCATGCAACATATGAACAAATACTGACACAAACATATCTTCAACCTGCGGAGCACTGCGATGTAACACAAGCCAGAAGGGTATGAATCTAGAACTGAGCCAAAGTCATAACTATCAAGCATCCGTGACTGCGAAGATTCTCATTAAATATATTGATGGTGTAAAACTTTGTTTACTACTTATAACCCAAACAAACTTTGTTTACTACTGTGTTCAATCAAATCACTCGATAAGATACCACTTTAATCAATAAGTTAATAAAATATCTATTTAATTCCTTAAAAAAAATAACTATTAATTTCATTAGTGTTTTTTTTCTAGAGGAATTTAACATGATTTGATTGAATGCACATTTTTAAAGAAGTTAGGGTGAATGGAATGAATCACTTTACGTAATAACAATATTAATTTACATATTTGTATGGGAGGAAATTTTTCGTAAACAATAAATGGACGATAGTTTTTTATTAAAAAATATACATTACCAATGAGTAAGGGTGAAAATAGACTTTGTCATATTTAAATCTGATTTGTAACTTGTCATAGCTTATTTTTTCGATCCAAGTCATGCATTTTGTCATATCTATATTTTAGAGATTCTTTTGTTGTCAAATAGCCTAATAACTAAAAATTCACCATTTAAGATGAATAAGTGGGATGTCTGAGGTTCAAACATCCGTCCTCGCATATATTATGCAATATTCCTACTAATTAAGCAAAAGAGGCTATATTTTAGAGAATTTGGCTATATGACATCAAATTTCACCTGTAGTTTATAAAACATTTAAATATGCAAAACTTAATACAAACAAATATAATTCTTTAAAAAAAATGAAATGAAATTACTGATTCAATAAAAATTATATTTGTACAATCATTTTATAAACTTAATTAAATTAAATTATTTGGTTGAGTGGATCCATTAGGGCATACAAACAAGACAGCTTGTAACCAAAAAAAAAAAGTACAAACAAGACTCAACAACTTTATTTCCGATTTTTAAATGGTTTGAGATGTTCTCTTTTCTTATTAATTTTGAGATATTATTATTCAGTCCAATTTGCTTAGTTTTAGTTAATTTGAACCGACTTGATGAAGTGAAATTTTGTTGTACCTTGCAGATTTTGTTCAGAAAATTATCAAACCGCCAATCTCATGCATTCAATAAAACGGACTCCATTGAAATCAAGGTTCTTTTTTCATCTTATGCTAATTCTATTTTATGAATCATTTCATGTTCATGCACCTGCTGCATGTTGGTTATAAATTAATGTGTTGAATGTGAAATCAGTCAGGACCATCATCCAGATGTGAAACGGCGCTTGACTGTGCAGTTTGGAAAAAACAAATAGAAAGGAGAACTATGAGAACTCATATACCTTAGTTCCGAATTTCTCTAATTTTACGGATGGAATATTGTAAACCATTGGATTAATTTGATATAATGGTTGAGATTTGGTGTAAGTCTTTTGACTTACATGTCAACAAATCCTAACTCATACATCTATATATATTTCTATAGTCACCTTGATTTACTGATGTTTGTATAAATATAGGAGCTAAATGTATGTTAATTAATTATCCCGTTACATCTTACACAGGTAATCAATCAATTCCCTCCAGTGAGAAAAATTATGAACTTGAGTCGGTTGACCATAACATTGGTAATCTTCAAGCATTTTGGTTTTGCTGCTCAGCACGAGATAGCTGTAGAGCTGTTTGGAACTCTTGGTTTTGCAGATAAAGCTTCTGGTATGTTAGTTTAAGAAATGTTTTGTTTCAAACACTCTGCATATTACTTTTTTTTCTTCTCACTTCATATTTGAAGCGTATGTTACATCAAATGTTCTGATATATAATTGGCTTCATGCACTAGATGCGAATGTTTCATATGTACTAGCCCGGGGATAATTGACCTTTGAGATACTCGTGTCAAATAAAGCATGTGAGAAAATGATTTTGCTATAACAATAGAATCTTGAGCATCAAAATTTACTACATCAAATAAAACTAAGATTGAGCTAAATAATAACTCAAAAATACTATGCAAAGAAAATAAAACAAATCAAACCATTTAAAAAATAGAACTGTGTACATACAAAGACTAAAGAGAGAGATACAAATTTGAAGTCTATAACATTTTCCAAGTGACCAAAGATTTCTTTTTTCTCTGAACAAATGAGAGATAAATCTTGGGGAACTTCTGCATCAAGCATATGAAGCTAGTTACAGAAACTTTGTGAACAAAAGTGTGGAATGTACTGTAAATAACTAGTTTTTATATGAAAACACTTCTTCATATCAAATTTAAGCCTTTGAGAAATTAAAAATAAACAGTTAGACATTAGTCAATAACTAGAGAACATGGTAGCAGGTTTTCACTACCATGTACCGGAGGATCACACTCACCAGTCTGTTAGATCCTTATCTCAAAAATACGATCCTCAATCTCAAGAATACGATCCACAATCTTGTTCATTAGATTCTTGAATTCTAGGTTGTTATCTTTAATGCTTTGCATAACAACCATGAGACTAGCAACTTCTTGATCTCTAGCCTTGTCCTAAGTTCACTATCAAAGTATTTATAACTATCATGATTCATGAAGAGGTTTGAAGATGGAATGTTTCAAAAAATAGAAATTGAATAAGAAAAAAAGAAACCTTCATTTCAATGCAGTTAGTTTCCTTGCAACTGCTCTCAGAAATTAGTTTTAGGTTCTGCACATGTTCTTCAAAGAGACCAACTACTTGATTATTGTCACTGAAGTTATATGCATGACTGAATATCACAGCTTCATCATATTGTCGTCTCTTGATGAGATTCTCAACAAAATCTGCAAGGTGTTAAAAAATTTCACTTCATCAAATTGACAAAAACAGCTATATAATTGTTCTAGTAAACGAAAAAAAACAATGAAGATTGGACTTAATAGTTCAAAATTAGTCACACCATTTAGAAAATAGAAGAGATGCATATACAGAGACATAAATTTGAAGTCTATTTCATATAAAATAATATGTGGGGTGTCTGAAACAAAACATTTCTCAAACTAACATACCAGAATCTTTATCTGCAAAACCAAGAGTTCCAAACAGCTCTACAAATATCTCGTGCTGAGCAGCAAAACCAAAAAGCTAAAAAACATCATTTTCATAAAAAGAAGGAGCTAATCCATAAATAGACAGAAGGAGTAGAAAACCCAGAATCGCGATGAATTTTCAGTCTTTTGACTTATGTAAGCTTTCACATCCAGAGCTAGCTTCATCGCTTCTTCTCTTACATGAGGTCTAATATCTGGTGAGATTTTCCACAGTTCTTTGAGCAGAAGAATATCGCCATCATCAATAATTACAACATTGTCTCCCATCATATGCTCCATTTGAATAATGGGGTTTTGTATAAATTACTGGACAAATTTTGCTGGATCTGGTACTGCTTTAAGACGAACAAGAATGTCATCGTCAACCGACTCAAGTTCAATATTTTGCTCACTTGAGGGACTTGATTGATTACCAGCGTAAGATGTAACTGATTAATTAGCTAGCATATATTTAAGCTTCCTCAGTATTTATTGAAGGATAGATAAATCAAGATGACAATATAAATTTATGTGATGTTATATAAAATTAAAGAGTGAAAAACCTCTCTTAGATCGATATACTGGTCTTTCTTTTGCATTACCATAACAGTGTATATAAACCATAGTCATGGAAAAAAAGAAAAGAATTTGTTGTGAGTAAGTGCTTCTGAAAAATGTTCAAGAAAGCTAAAATATAATCCAAATTAGTAATGGCATTGTCTGATATTGAAAACTAGAGAAGATTTCAACTTAACTAAGACCCACAACATGATCATGATTAAAGATGTTTTATAAAAAATAGGTAGATCGAATATTTAAAAATATCAACAACATTACAAGAAATAGGTGAAATGAAATTGTTTCAAAAACTAAATGAAAAAGAACATTTACCTAATTCTGCTGCTTCATCAAACGGTTTTATTAAACCATCATGTTGTTTCTCTCTTAACTCAAAATCCTTCGTGCTTCCTTCAAGCTGCTTTGCTCTTGACTCGACCTCTTTGCCACGTCCTTCAAACTGTTTCTCTTCTGATTTGGAATCCTCCATTCGTCTTACAAAACGCTTGAGTTGCTGTATTTGAGCTTTGTATTCCCCCCCTTTCTGATTCAAATGCCTTTTTTCGGCCTTCAAACTCCTTCACTTGGTTTTCGATTTGCTTCTTTTTTAAGTTTAATTCCCTTACTTTTTAACTTTGATTCAAGAGAGGAGGAATTCAAGGGCCAAGTAAGGGAGCTCGAATAAAAAAAGAAGCAATTTGAAGACTAAGTGAAGGAGTTTGAAGCCCGAGAAAAGGCATTTGAATTAGAAAGGGGGAATACAACGCTCAAATGTAGCAGCTCAAGTGTTTTGTAAGACAAATGGAGGATTCCAAATCAGAAGAGAAACAGTTTGAAGGGCGAGGGAAAGAGGTCGAGTCAAGAGAAAAGCTGCTTGAATGAAGCACAAAGGATTTTGAGTTAAGAGAGAAACAACATGATGCTTTAATAAAACCGTTTGATGAAGCAGCAGAATTGGGTAAATGTTCTTTTTCATTTAGTTTCTGAAACAATTTCATTTCAACTATTTCTTGTAATGTTGTTGATGTTTTTAACTACCCGATCTACCTCTACTTTATAAAAACATCTTTAATCATGTTGTAGGTCTTAATCATGTTGAAATCTTCTCTAGTTTTCATTATCAGACAATGTTATTACTAATTTGGATTATATTTTCGCTTTCTTGAACATTTTCAGAAGCTCTTAATCACAACAAATCATTTCGTTTTTGCCATGACTATGGTTTATTTACATTGTTATGGTAAAGCAAAAGAAAGATCAGTGTATCGATCTAAGAGAGGTTTTTCGCTCTTATATTAAATATAACTTCACATAAATTTATATTGTCATCTTGATTTATCTATCCTTTAATAAATATTGCGGAAGCTTAAATATATGCTAGCTAACTATTCAGTTACATCTTATGCAGGCAATCAATCAAGTCCCTCAAGTGAGCAAAATGATGAACTTGAGTCGGTTGCCAATGACACTCTTGTTCGTCTTAAAGCAGTACCAGATCCAGCAAAAGTTGTCCTGGAAATTATACATAACCCCATTATTCAAAAGAAGCATATGATGGGAGACAATGTTGTAATTATTGATGATGGCGACATTCTTCTGCTCAAAGAACTGAGGAAAATCTCACCAGATATTAGACCTAGTGTAAGAGAAGAACCAATGAAGCTAGCTCTGGATGCGAAAGCGTACGTAAGTCAAAACACTGAAAATTCTGCAACAATTCTGGGTTTTCTACTCTTTCTGTCTATTTATGGACTGGCTCCTTCTTTAAATAAAGATGAAGTTTTTAGGCTTTTTGGTTTTGCTGCTCACAATAAGATAACTGTAGAGTTGTTTGTAACTCTTGGTTTTGCAGATAAAACTTCTGGTATGTTAGTTTGAGAAATGTTTTCTTTCAGACGCCCCACATATTATTTTATATGAAATAGACTTCAAATTTATGTCTTTTTATATGTATCTCTTCTATTTTCTAAATGGTTTAAATAATTTTGAACAATTCAGTCCAATCTACTTCGTTTTATTTTTCGTTTACTAGAACTTATTATATAGCTGTTTTGGTCAGTTTGATGATGTGAAATTTTTTAACACTTGCAGATTTTGTTGAGAATCTTATCAAGAGACAACAATACGATGAAGCTGTTAGATTCAGTCGTGCATATAACTTCAGTGAGAATAATCAAGTAGTTGGTCTCTTTGAAGAACATGTGCAGAACCTAAAACTATTTTGTGAGAAGTTGCAAGGAATCTAACTGCATTGAAATGAAAGTTTTTTTTTCTTATTCAATTTATATTTTATGGAACATTCCATCTTCAAACCCCTTCATGAATCATGATAATTATAAATACTTTGATCGTGAACTCATGACAAGGCTAGAGATCAAGAAGTTGCTAGTCTCATAGCTGTTATGCAAAACATTAATGATAGCATGCTAGAATTCAAGTATCTAATGAATAAGACTCGGGATCATATTTTTGAGCTAAGGATCTAAGGAACCGGTGAGTGTGATCCTCTTGTACATGGTAGCAAAAACCTACTAACATGTTCTCTTGTTATGGACTAATGTCTAGATGTTTATTTTTATTACTCAAAGTCTTAAATTTGATATGAAGAAGCGTTTTCATATAAAAACTAGTTATTTACGGTACATTCCACACTTTTGTTCGCAAAGTTTCTGTAATTAGCTTCATATGCTTGATGCAGAAGTTCCTTGAGAGTTATCTCTCATTTGTTTGCGTAGTAATTTTGAGTTATTATTTAGCTCAATGTTAATTTTATTTGATGAAGTAAATTTTGATGCTGGAGATTCTATTGTTATAGCAAAATCATTTTCTCACATGCATTATTTGGCAAACTTGGCAGAGGAAGTTCAAATTGCATAAAGAAGAATGGTGATTTTGTTGATGAAAATAATGCCATAACTGAGTCAGATATTGAAGAAAACTTCAAGAGGCTTGTGAGTTGTGACTGAACAAAGAAGACTCCTCTGGAAGTATTTGATGCTTTATCCATTACATTAGTCAATAATTTTCTGTCATAACTTAGTTGTGTTTCGGTGGTCCTTTGGTTGTAGCATTTGTATGCTAAAGACATAACACCATGTATAAGAACATGATGAAGCTTTACAAAGAGAGGTGGATGCTTCATTCTTTTTTCAATGATGCCATTACACACCTATTTGGCATTCATATGATTCTCTGAGTTAATGTGGAAAGATATCCTCTTGCAGCAGTTATCTTGATGCTCGAGAAGCCTAAATGCTGCAGAATTTTAATGTACCAGGCATGGTTTTAAATTGCAGATGCGATTGTGGATGCGGTCATTGTTGTTACGCACATTGAGATCGTTGCTACTTGGAATAATTTTACGTTTACTCACTGTAGAAACGTTTTAGTTTGCTCAATATATTCGTTGAGGTGTTTACCATACATAGTTGTGAGAAACTTAAAAGATCAAAATTTTCTTTAAATCTCAAGTAAATAAGGGCTTGGGGGTCTGAAATTTTTATTATTCTGGGAAGATCTTGACGAACGTATGCATATTGATGCGGCTGCTATAATGACTAAAATGGTCTGATGCAGTTTCTGATGGAGTTACGATGCAGTTCAATTCGTACACGTGATTGCTTTGCAATGCCGTTGCGGAGGCCTCTGCAACAACAATATTGTGGCCACAGTTGCAGTTGTGGGCTGCAGTTTGAAACCATTGCACCAACCACTATTTTTGCAACACCTGCAATCAAAATGGTTTTATGGTATCCTTCTACTTTGCATTGGATCAAATGCAAACAGATGGATCATCTTTAGACCCCTTTGGTCCTCCAACAAGTGGTGGAATTTTTTGAGATTATATGGCTAACTTCTTAGGAGGCTTAGCCACAAGTATTGGATCTTTCTCTTCCTTTTGTGTATAATTTTCAATTGCTACAGAATAGTTTGAGCATGATTGTTCTAATGTGATGTATGTAGTAATAAATATTATTCTTTGATGATGAAAACCTTAATTAGAGTGAGGTAAGACATTGATTGTTTGTGAATATTTTGGATAAAAATTTTGTTTTTGGAAGATGATTGGGTCTGTTTGGTAAACCCAAAGAGTTAGCTTATGGTCTAAAATAATCCTGTTTGGCAATGGTCTTTTTATAACGAGCTTATAACTTATTTTACGAGCTTATAGCTTATTATCTTTTCTTCCATTTTTACCCTTATTATTTTGTCTAAAATCCACTTTCACCCTTAATACTTTATTATAATTTAAAATAATAAAAACAATAATTAAGTGAAGTTTTGTTTAAGGAATCAGTGTAACTGTTCATGTTTTATTTTTTACGATAACCGTCCATAATTTTTTCTTTCTTTCTTTTCTTCTTGCTAATAATGGTTTCCTTTTTTTTAAACAAGCGTCCATAGTTTTTTCTTATACTCGTCCATCATCGTTAATAAATTTCTTGTATATAATAATAATACAAATAGATTTCTTTTTTTTATTGACGAATAATAATACAAATAGATGATAATACATTCAAGTAATGTCCATCGTGACATTTATTTTCTTTATAAAGTATATAGACTCAAAAGAAATATTTTTATATTTTTTTTAAAATTAGTAAGATACGAACTTAGTAAGAAATTTTTATGCGCTATAAATTTTGACAAAGTAAGAACACTTGTTAAATTAGCATAGTCTTATCTCGTTCTTCAAGTCTTCAGTTTCGTATATAGACAAGGATTTGAGAGACGTTGAAGAAGTGTCAGCACATTAGGAGTCTTTGAGAAGCTATCAAATCAAGACGTTGGAATGTTGTCCGATATGGTTAATGTCATTTAAAAAGACATTTCAAAATTATTGCTGCAAATAGAATTATCCGTTTCATTCTTTTTGTCCTTCAATTTGACTTAGCACGTGTTTCAGAAGAAGACAACTTGTATTTGGCTTATGGGTCCCTCAGAATCTAGATACCACATAGTCTGGATGACTATGGGTCCTTGTGACTTAGAGTCTGGGTGATTCAGAGCCTGATGATCCAGAGTCTGGTCTTTAGTAGCTTGTGGGTAACTTCTTCACTTCTGATCACTTGTTGACTTCTGATTGACCTTTCTTCAGATCTTCTATAAAGTCTTTAACTTCTCTTGTGCTTCTGATGCTCTTGTATATGTTCAGACCTTGATAAATTTTAATCTATAGTCCTGCACACTTAAACATATATTAGCATATATCCAATTGTTCATCATTACTTAATTATCATTAAAACTTCAGAGGCAGTGTACAAAATCCAATTTTGTTCCAACATATTCCACATGGAAGATGGTGAAACCATCTCTTCCATGAAAATGAGGTTTCACTCACATTGTTAATAAGCTACAAAATCTTGGAAAGGCAAAACCATATTGGGTTGGTCTGGTGGTATTGATATTGGCTTGGGATCTGGGAGTATGCTCCTCGTTAAGGTCTCGGTTCAATTCTCTTCAATGTCAATTTCGGTGGGCTAATTAGCTTCTTAAAAAAAAATCTTGGAAAAACTATCTCAAACCAAGATTGTAAACAAAGTTTTAAAATGTATGACAAGGAAATGACAGCCAAAAGTGTTGGTCTATATGACAAACAAGAGTATGCGCTAGAAGGGGAGAGAGAGGGAGGGGAAGTTTAGCGATAGCGTAGTTAGAAAAATGTATGGCTTTTGGATTCGTGCACAATAAACCATAACAAAAATGTAAAGACAGTGAAAACAACACTAAGATTCACAATGCCAAACTAGTTGGGCTCTCAATTGTTCTACAATATCCTGTGGAAATTCTGGTGAGGGAGAAACAACGCTATCTTCTGAAAAACAACTATCGATCCACATCGGTTGGCCAAAGAGGCAATGAATTTTGCCTTTGAGTTTAATGAGGCAAACCCGCAAAGACAAAGGCAGAATGTTCTAAGGCAAGTGAAAAACTATCCACCTATGTCCCACCTTTTTTCTCTTTGTTTGTTGATGTTGGATGTTTCTCTAATGGTATCACAGGGTGGGGAGTTTCCATACATGATCAAAGAGGGATGACCATTTTTAGCTCATGCCGAAGTGAGAACATCACGGTAGAACCGTTACTTGCTGAAGTGTTGGGTGTAAGATGGGCAATTCATGTAGTAATTGAACAAGGTATCTCCTCTGTCTCCATAAATTCAGATGCTGCAAATGTTGTCAATTGTTTAAACAACAAATCCAAATTTGCTGCCATTGAGATTGTTCTGTATGACTGTAAGGAACTGATGAGTGGAATGTCAAATTTCCTTATTCAATTTGTTAGGCGAGAACAATGTCCAAATTGTGTGCTTCGTCTTTTTGTTCTCGCCTAACAAATTGAACAATGAAATATGACATTCCATTCATCAATTCCTTGCAGTCATGCGCAACAAAAGCACACAATTTGGCCTCTTTGGCAAGGATAGTGGGTAGTAGATCTTGGTTAGGGATAGCCCCCCCAATATTTTTCTTTCTGTTAGTACAGCTACTTTGGATGTTAATTGTAACTCAAATGGTTTAGCATAAAAAATGATTGGATTCTATGTGTGATTTCTTAGCATAGAATATTAGGAATCGATGGAATCTTTGTAATCATACATTTTCAAACATTTTCAACATTATAGTGGAAGTTCGTATAAGATGAGTTAGTATTTGGTGTGTAGTTCATCCATATATCAAAGTTGTATAATTACTTTTGTTAGAGATTTCTTGTTTAAGAGTAGGTTTGGTTTGATATAATCATAGATTTTATGGATTATTGTGTGTATTGACCAATTGATTGTTAAATAATAGTTCAAGGTTGAACATCTCGTTCGTAATTGAATTATTTGTGCTCATTGCTTATTCTATTATCATTGAAGCTTTAGCATAATCCAACATAGTCGTAAGTTTTCAAACTACACTTTCTCAAACATTTTTATTTGAAAAAGATATTCCTTATGAGATTTGAGGGCTTGATTTTTAATGTTGAATACTACTAGGTTCACCAGTTGAAATCCAAAGGGTACGTCGTTCAAGTTGTCGAGCCCTCAATTGTCTCCTAAGGTGATGTGTTGGATGTATCCCATCTCACATTCGTCGGATGCGAAATCTATACCTCACATAAAGAAAATTCAAACAAACCTTTCATTACTATTAAATAAAACTAAATCTTTTTGTTGGTTTTAAAATAAGATAAGAAAATAAAATGAACTATAGTCAATCCTAATATAATAAGAACAAATGAAATCTAACCTAACAAACCACCTAGAAAAATCAAAACTAAAAAGATAAAAACAAATCAAATAATGAACTATCATACATAAAAGGAAAATAAAAACTAAATTAATCTAATCTAATCTAATGAAATAACAAAACAAAAAAAAAAGATCTAACATAATAAAATAATAACCAATCTATCCTATGTAAAAGGAAAATAAAAACTAATCTAATCTAAAAAGATAAGATTAGCGTTAGAAATAGAAACTAACCGTGAAAAGTAGAAACTAAACCTAATCTAATGAGAAAATTATGAAAATAAAATCTAACTAAAAATAAAATAAATATATACAAAATAAATTCAAGAATAGCTTTAAATATCAACAATCCCCGTCAATAGTAGCATAATCTTGATGGACAAATTGACAAGTGCACCAAACCATAAATAAAGTGATAAGTAATCGTCTCCACGGTGATTGTCGTTCAACTAGGAAGTTTATGAAACTAATTGGATTAAAAAACGGTTAATAGTTTATGGTTTTGCAAGTTTGAGTTGTTTGCACAGTAAGAGTGTTTGTTTGATTGCATAAAATAAAAATTATTCATTTAGAGGTTTAGCGGCGATTAGAATTCTTTGAAACCCCTTTATCTTTTTTGTTGGATTAGACTATAAGGATCCTTAATAAATTAACGATTCTTATTCATACGTAATTATTCCGGTAAAATAGATGTTGTTAATCATTTGACCTAAGTTCAATCCAATAGACTAGATTTGTCAAACCTAAGATTGAAAAGCATTATAATGCCTGAAACATATAAAGCATAGATAATCAATGAATAAATAAGTTGCATTAATTGAATCTAACAAATAAATTGTGTTCATCTTAGAACCTTAATCTTTAGAGGTTTAGTTACTCATGGTAACTGAATATGTAAACAAAGAAAAGATAAACATACTCGAGAACAGGTGGAGGAGAAAACTCCTATTTGATGCTCATAATTCTTGACCTTACCTTGAACCGCCGGGTTTATTAATGAATAATAGTATGTGCAAAGGTCTCTTATTGTAGGCATATTTGATTCTATGTTAAGTTAAGAATATTGAGCTTTTTCTTTCGATTCAACTTGGAAAGCAAGCTAAAAACATAAAATTCTCGCACAAGATGCACATGATGCACCACATGCATGCACGCGTGCACATTAGATAGCCCTTGTGGCTCTTCCATATTAAGGGGCGCATACGGCAACCTCTAGGGGAGAATTCTATAATTTTTTGTCCTTTTTTGAGGGTTCTTGTCATGAAACGTATTGGAACTTGGGATGAATTCTTCCAAACTTGTGTTGTCTTACAAAAAAAACCTTCTAAGAACCATTGATCTTCATTCTTCAAATCCATTGATTCTTCATGCGTGTCTTGCTTTGCCGAATTAAATGATTTATCAATAAAAATACCCAAAACATCTATCGAGTTACATGATTAAGGACGAAACTAAATTGCAATGACTAGAATAAAGACAATACAAAATATTCTTTAAACCATGAACAACTCCTTCAAATTGCCTCTAAAGTGTCTTCAGAAACAAATAAACAACTAAAAAAAATAGCTTAAAACATCATATGATGTTTTGTCCTCAGTGACACAAATATATTTTAGTCTTAACTCTTAAGTACTTTAAATGTCTTTCTTAGGAGAAGTACTTTAAATATATTAAAGGTTTTACTCACATACATTAAATGTGTATTATTACAATATTTAATGAGTATAATAAATTATTTGTTAGAACCATGACATAAAAGTTTATGTTTAGCTTTTCTCAATGCTTTTTTTTTTCCAATAGCCTAGTGGCCAAGAATCACACCCCCTTAAATATCGATATGTGAGAAATATAGTGTTCAAAATCGAGCCCAAACATATTAAATGTCTCTGTAGCTACATAATATGTTTTACTTATAGGATTTTTCAATAATCTTTTAGATACTAACTCCAGTCTTATTTATAAGAGAAACTTGAGTCAACAAAAGCTGATGTATCTAGTTAAAAATTTAGTCCAAATACATCAACTTTTATTGACCCAACTTTCTCTTATAAATAGACCGGAGAGAAAAATAAATAATTCTTAAATAATCAATCCACATAATCATATATTGAATTTACTTATTAAATTAGCGGAATAATAGTTGCATGGTATACACTTTTGAGTTTGTCATATAAATTGAAAAGCCAGAAGAAGATAAATAAAATTTTGAAATAAATTATAAAAGTACCAAATTTATGAAGCAAAATTTTTTTTTAAATAGGAAAGGAGACATTATTATTAATAATAGTGGAAATAATGATCATTTTACAACTCTGTTGGTTAGAGTAAAAATAAAACTCCTCAGGTGGTATTTGAACCATGTTCTTCGAGGTTAAAGTGTCAATCTCTTATCATTGAAATGACATCTTTTGGACATATATAACACGATTTAGTGATCTCTTTAACCGTTACCTCACAAAAACCACCAACACACTTCCAAAGTTTACGAAATGTCGTCTCTGGACAATCACTATCTGAATTGCAAGGAACTGAAGCTGCATTGTCAAATAAAAAAGGGAAAATTATTAAGAGGTTGTTTAATATTGTGTATAAGATAAGTCTAAAAATGTTGTGAACAATGACATACTTCTACTTGTTATAACAAGAAATTGAGAAAGAAAAATGATCAAAGCATAAACAAAGATGAGAATTTTAGCCATATTTTTTCCTCCTTTGCATTTCATAAATAAAATATTTTTTTTATCATTTTATAAGTGAAAATATTATGCTTTATCATTTTTAATTAAACTATTTTTAGCACTTCAGAGTTGTAAAAGGCCATTTGTAAAATTGGAATTGATGTCAAATGTCACTAATTAATATGTCTCGTGTATCCCTTTAACTCACTCAATTGATCACTTAATCTTAGAAAAAGCTCACATAATTATTTTTTATGATCATGAAAGTTAATTATGTTTTTATTAAACTCATTATACATTTTTTATTTAAATTTTAGCCTTTCGTAATTTAAAGGGTGATATCCCAAAAGAGGAGCAACAATAATGAATGATGAAAAAAATTTAGTTGTATAGATAATACATTGAAGAGGTGACACCACATATATTTATATATTAAAGGTATCATAGGTTTTTTTTGTCAACACACTTCAAATTACAATTTGACACTTCTATATTTCTTAAGATGACCACCCACCTACTATAAAAAGTCAAATTATCCATGAAGAGTTGAAATAATGATGTTTCCCGAAAAACTTTGAATAATGTATAACTAATTGAATAATATAATGAAGAAATTTAATAAAAATATCATATCATTAAAATAAAATACTCTAACAAAATAATAGATTATACATATAATAGAATTAAAAATGGATAAAATGAAATGAGTAACATGTAAAACCCCTTAAGCTTTAAAAAGTGTCTATGACACCAAAAACCAATAGCAGTATTTTCGGTGTGTGTTGTTAGTAGTTCACACTTTATAGTAAACTTCATAGAAGGTCTTCCATCCTAAAATCGTACCATCTTGAACATTTGTGAATCTAATAAAAAATATTTTCAAATCATGATAATATAGGTAATATGTGAGCTATAGGCATACTTTTATAAGTCTTTTGCGGTATTTTATTTTCTTCCTTCTCTTAATATTATGTTAAAAACAAGCTTGGTTGACCTAATTTTAGGTTTAATCATTCTTGAGAAGGTTTTTGTATGAACCATCTTCTCTTCATTTATTTTTACCAATATTCTTTGGTAATATATTTTGGTAGTGGTAGCTAATTGCTATCCTCCTAGTTTAAAAAAAAAGAAAGAATATTTTCTTCCATCAACCCTGCGCTCAAGTTTATTTTCTTTCTTTTCCTTTCTTTTTATGATAATTTAACACATCATTGACCAAAGGAAAATATCAACTTCGAACCTTGATAATTAGGCGCCACAACCATCTTTATTGTTCTCCAAAAAATTATTTTTCAATCATTCAAATACGATTGTACAAACTTAGTTAGGATTTATGATTAAGGTGGTGTATACACACACAAAAAAATACAAAATCAAGTTTCCAACTCTATTTCATTTCCTACTTTGATCATAATGTCAATCCTCTTTTTAATTTAAATTTCTCATTTCAAATGCAATATTTACATCACAAGAATAAATTCAAACTTGAAACCTTAGATTTGAGCATGCCTCAACTTCTTTAGAACTTAGAGCCATGCATACTTTTTCATTTTCAACCTTTAGCAATTGATAAATCTAGCAGTTTCAAGTCTTAACAACACAAGCCAAATACATATTAAATTTTTCGAAGAGTTAATATTACCATTTCGTAATATTCAACGACGAAGACACATAAACATACCATTTAAAATAATCAGCAACGAAGACACAATCAACAAATAGATTGACTAAGCATGATTGTTTTGTGAACTAACTCGGCCAAAACTCCACCATAGGCTACGACCATGTTTTAAAAAGAGAGATTGCATAGTTTTGTTACCTTAAGCTTAGCATGATTCACTTTTATGGCTTAAAACTTCTTCATTTAAGTCCCCCTTTAGCACGTGATCACATGAAAATGGATGTTTTCCTTCAAAGACTCAAAAAAAAAAAAATCAAATGGAGAAGTAAAGAGAAAGGGAGAGATA
>Ga0228711_1004456_pt1 | contig 21539 bp, 13 predicted proteins | sample MedpolnodulmetaG_2_FD_177996 | JGI IMG/M metagenome (GOLD analysis project Ga0228711, IMG submission 177996) | Root nodule microbial communities from Medicago polymorpha collected in Santa Monica, California, United States - brown nodules | ecosystem: Host-associated > Plants > Roots > Nodule...
CCCCACATGATTAATTCACTGAAATTAATAATTCAAGTAAAATCTTAGACCCTAAATACCCAACATCAAAACAAACACTCCACATAACTAATTCACCTAAAACAATAATTCAAGTAAAATCTTAGACCTTAAACACGACGCATCAAAACAAACACCCCACATAACTAATTCACCAAAAACAATAATTCAAGTGAAATCTTAGACCCTAAACACCCCACATAACTAATTCACTAAAACAGTAATTCAAGTAAAATCCTTGACCATAAACTGAGACAAATTAAATATATAACCAAAAACAATAATTAAGTGAAATCATGAACTCTAAACTCACACAAATGAATCTAATTCACATATATAAAATAAAATAACATCACAGAATTCAAAAACATGTACAAGTGAACAAACACACACCTCTTTGGCAACAGTGACACCATCATTAACAATCTTAGGAGAACCATACTTGCTCTCAAGAACAACATTCCTTCCCTTAGGACCAAGAGTAACACCAACCAAATCCGCAAGCTTGTTCACACCATTCTGTAACAAAAACACAAACAAAACAATAAAAAAAAAACATTAAAAAAATCAATTTTTTGAACATGATTGTGAATAACCCACCTGGAGTTTCTTGATAGCAGAACCATCTTTGTTGAAATGCAACTCCTTGGCCATGGCAGAGACTTTAGGGTTCCGATTCTTCCTGGTGAGAGCGACGGTGCTGGTAGTTTTTCTGCGGGAAGAAGAAGGGAATGAAGAAATGGAAGCAGAGGAAGAGAGGTTGCATGAAGATAGATTCAATGATGCCATGATTGTGTGTAATTGGGAGAAAATGGTGGCTAGGGTTTAAGAGGATTTGGTTTTGGATAAGTTTTCTTTGTTGCTCGGAGTTGAGAATGGAGGATGAAACTATATTAGGTAGGGGTTTCAATGTTTAATAGTCCTTTTTGTTTTTTGTTTTTATTTTTTTTTATAAAATTTAGGTTTGTCTCTATTATTTTTGTGGGAAGAGAAATGATATTTGACAAATTTTTTACTTTTTATCTATATAGTTTTGGTTTTTGTGTTAATAATAAGCTTGAGTGCAACAATCTTTACTTTCCGATCCTCAAGTATCTCCTCCTTACACTGGAATATGCATTCAACGGTTTGAAGTCAATCAACAAACTCATTTGGTTGCATTTTCCTTCGAAACCTGAAATGCCTATCTGGCATCATTGATTCTAAACTTTGTCATTGTGAATGACTGCTTCTAGTTTATGAAGAGTCACTACTAGAGCCACCATCTTCGAATCTCATTTGTTGTACTTCCAAAAGGGCTTGTTGGGCGGTGACAGTTTATTGTAGTTGTTGAATTTGTCGCCTCATTTCTTTCATCTTTATCTCTTGCAGAATTCTTTCATTCTGTTTTCGAGGTGGCATTTTGATAACGGTGGTTCAACAAACTATATGGTGAAGATCACGGCTATGTGTTGCGGTGTTTGTTGGTGGCGAAAAATTGTTAACGATGGATTTTCTTCGCTTCCTATACAAAATGATATTATTTTCTCGAACAAAATGGGTGCAAAATGAAAAGTTCCTTGATGTTCTTCATTGTTTTATGTCATTCTCGATCATTCTCTATCATCTCTCTTTTCCCTTCTATTGAGCATCACTTTAGAACACCAACAATATTAGTCTTGAAAATTGATCTTCAGGTGTGACGCCATCGGGGTGGAGAAAATTGGTCTCAAGAGCTTAGGTGGAACGATCTTATCTTATATAGTTTGGTCCCTAACAGAGATAATACAAGGCGAATATTAATTCCAAACAAAATTATATTAGCTCAATTTGATCCCTCTGCACCAACCTTGAGTAGTAAAAAGGCACATAATAGACATTGCTTTTATGATCATCAACAATTTGAAAAGCATAATAATCAACAAATAATTTTACCTTGAAATAAAAACTCTCAAAAGAAGTGTCTATTGTGATTCTTGTATGTCTTTACAACGTAATCATGTGATTTTAATCCTCACATTTACCACCGGAGATAAAACTACGTGATCTTGAAGAGCTCACAGTCTAACTCACACCATGTTTAGAAGTAGATTAAAAAAAAATGGAGACATTGAAGCACTCATAATGTTTGAACTTGCCATGTAAATACGTTCATTAAATGGAATATTAGGAAATTCAAGATATTTCATGTACTAAAATGTCAACTTATGTAGTTGTACATAGGAACCAATTTGTCCTTTGATTAAATTTACCACATGGTCAATTCGAACATGCCACTCCAAGTCCAACAATCTTGTTATGCTTTGCAACAAACTGCATCCCGTCATTGTCCTTCCTTGACCAGAAGAAATGGTTTTAGCCACTAACCGAGAATCATATAAAACTGCGCCTTATGAAAACCATTGCGATCAAATCAACTTCGACCCCTCAACACCCTCCACCATCGTATGCACCATCCATGTTCAAATAAATCTGACCCCTACCGGAGACAACCACTAAATCTTCTCTACCATAGTCTTGGCTTTGTATGTTACGACAAAGTTTGAATCAGAACCATATCTTTGAACTAACCTACGGCTACTAATCTCCAAACATGAGTTCCCTGGCATGGCATCACAAGTTTATCAACATGCACCCACTTATTCCTCCATGACCACAATGTATAGATATGTTTACTTAACATAATGTATCTAAAATTCAAAGTTATTGGTCATTACCGAAAAGAAATTTAAAAAGGTAAATTATTAGGTAATTTAGAGTTAATTGGATAGTGGTATCCTCGCAAAATTTATTCTAACATTTATGATAAACATATAACATACATTTAGTGATCGGATGAAAGGTAGATATCCATACAAACTAAATGGATACCATTGTTGTCACCATTTTAAAAAGATGAATGTTAAAAGAGTCTCTCTTCAACATTTATTTTTTTATTCGATGAAACCAACACATGGTTCATTATTTTAAGTATAATTCATTTTCAAAGTGTGAGACCTACCACAATTTAAGCCAATAAAAAATAAGTATTGGAGAAAGTGTTAAAAACAGAGTGTTGCTAACTTTACTCATTAAAAACATGGTCAAACCATCTTCAAAGGGTACATACGTCAGTGCCAAGTACATATTTATAAGCTTAGCCATGACAAGGGTATAAATACAACACCCAAAGTTACTTACGATTATTTTAATGTCCAGTTTGCTAGATCTGTGATTGACTCATTGAAAAATCGAACTCAATCTTCAAGCTTCAGATCAACTTATCGGTTAATTATCTAAAAAAGTTAGTTTAGTTCATTTTACGAATGAAATGCAAATAATTCACAAAAATCTCAAATTATTTATCCAAATTCTTTTGAAGCATCATTGTAGTTTGTTACTTTGATGAACAGCATCGCACACGGTAGCAAACTTACCAAATAATTACAAGACCATTTATAAAAATTTGTGTGTCTCTAAATATAAAATCATCCACATATTTTTAAATGTATTCATTATTCTTTTTCTGATTATACCCCTTATTAATACAATCAATCATCTCGAAATATAAAAATTTAACAATGAATGCATTTAATCATAAAGGACGATTTAGTAATATTTACAAATTTTCTAAACAAATTTATTACTCCAATAACTTTTCTTAATACCGTGATTTTTGTAAACCACTCTTCTATTAAGGGTCAGAGAGAGTATAATTTTTCTCCAATTTAATCTTCATTAACTGAACTCCTTTTTCTTTTTTGTAGTAGTATATTAAGGATCAGTTAATCTTCATTAACTGATAAATTGGAGAGAATCTTAACTCATTTTAAAAACTATCTCCCCATCATTTTAGGTTGAAATTATTATGTGGGGTTGCAAGGGAGTTTAGAGGATAATTAATATTGGGTGAAGGACAATCACACAAGTGAATGGAACACCACAGTTTAACTCAAAATTCTAAAGCGATGAGTTTTTCTTACTTATTAAATGTTCAACCTCCACTATTATAAACTTACATTTGCTACAACAATCTCTTTGCTTCCATCAATTCATTATGTTTTCCCTCAAACGGTTTTATCACACAAAATGGAAGTTCCACCTGAACATCTTGTCAAAAAGACTTTCAATAAATGAATCGCTTGAACCCCAATACCATTGTAGAGTTGTAAGGAGAACACAAGGATAACCCACATTAAATTAAGAACAGTCACGCAAATAAGCTAGACATCACAATGTACCAAAAACTTAAAATATTAGATTTATGAATGTTTTCACCCATAAAATGTTCGACTTTAATTTTCCCAAGTAACATGAGACTTATATCTAACACTTGTCACAACATATTATTCAAAGAGAAAACCAACCAAAGAAGCATCCAAGTTAGTATTTTTTTTGGAGAGCTAACTTATCGGCTAGAATTCACCTTATAAAGTGAATAAGTGGGGTATACGGGGTTCGAATTACGGCTCTTGCAAATAATAACACATTATCCTATCAATTGAGTTATGCTAATGGGACATCCAAGTTAGTACTGATTAACGTATAGCAGCCTTTTGGATTTAATTTAATTTTTAAAGCAAGGTCGATGATGATTGCGCTGCTTCAGATCCTTCTTCGCATGCTTTCATCTTTTTAAATTAGAGAGCTTATAATGGTACCCTTCGCAGTCACGTAATTCACTGAAAAAAAAGATTAGTAGAGCTTTATTGGCAATTTTTATGTAAATTGAGTTGGTTTGTACTGTGTATGTTCTCATTAGATTCTCTAATCGGCTGTTAATTAATATTATAATACCAATTGTACGAATTGATTGTAGGATTATATTCAGGAGAAGTCTTGTCTTCATGAAAAAGTGGGGTTTGGCTTTTGATAACTTTATGCAAAGAAAATTAAAAAGTTTATGCAGAAATTTAATTATATAGATTTAATTCCACTAAAGTACTCGGATACGTGGGGATAAAAGTTAACAACTCTCTCTGTGAGCTCATTGTTCTGTTGTTAGAGGCATAGTTCAAATTTTACATACACCACTTATTCGTCTTAAGAAACAAGCTTTCAACCATTTGAATATTTTTCTAAGATACAGAGTTAACAACAACCACTTTTACACTTTTTTTAATATGTATATCTAATCGGTTAAAATTCATGTGAATCTTTCTAGTGTGTTATATTTGGTATCAAAATGTAAAATTTATGTGATTTTCGTTCAATAAAAAAGTAAATGTCAGAAAGAGTGTTAGAGTTGTTAAAACTACTCTTAAAAATATTAGTTTTCTTTACCTCAATGATGCAATTTTAGTTAAGGTCTTCTCAATTTCTTTGAACCTAGTATTTTAAATTCAGAGACTCGATTTGGTTCTTAAGGATAATAAAAATATTTTTTAATCATTGAGATAAATAAATCGGAACAACTTAATCCCTATTTAAAGCACAATAAGAAAGGAGACAATTTTGATCATTCAAAATTATTAAAAGTAAATGACTAATTTTTTTTATCAATCATCATTTTGTTCTTTTTATTCTTTTCCATTCATAAACAATTTTCTGTAGTTCATAAAATGAGTGGTTGAACCAACCGAAATGGATCATCGCAATTTTTAACTCTTTCATATACCTCCTTCATTCTGCTACTCTTATTGAATTTGATTACACACTAAATGTGCTACAAAGTCATTGATTTTGGTCATCTATCTCAAATTAATAGTGTAGTTTAATTACAAATGATTTTGTGAAGATTTAATTTGAACCGACCGATACCAAACCAATGACTAAAATCAATAAATGTGTGTATTTCTTAGTGCAGGTAATTTGGATCCTTTCTTTTTCACTCTCTTTCTCATTTGCTTTCTTTCTCTTTCTTTCTTTCTTTTGAATGTTGTTACAAGCTACCGTATGTTAAAGGAATCAGAATCCATTAGGATCCTCTCTTGCATGTTGGCCTCTAAGACAAAGAAAAAAGAAGATTGCATAGATAAATTAGTCCTCAAAATCGTAAACATTGATCTAAATACCCTCCGATTATTGCAAATTGACAAATTCATCCCAAACTTATATACTATAACTCAAAATGCTTCCTCTACCAAGCTATCACACGACATGTTAATAGAATACGTGGTCCATCTATGTTGATCTCACACATTAAGGCAACCATACCAAGATTAATTTATATAAAATTTAGGTCTCTTGTGGACTAAATTGCCAATTATTAGCTAATACACAACTGAAATTACCGGCAAAATTATCTATGTTAAGATAACCTAAATTTCATAGGAAATTAGTCCCTAATGAATTGTCATTGACAGTAAACCAACTTGCAATGTAACATGTCACATCATAATCTTCTTGTAAAAAAAAAAATGTCACATCATAATCTTAAAGAGTAGAAGTTAACGAAGTAATAAATTTGAATGATATTTTATAACTTTGATGGTATATTTACCAATTGAAAAAACGTGGGAATATTTTTGACTAATTTTACAATTTAGATGATCGATTTTCCTATTCATTAGAAATTTGACGGTGCAAGGATAAAGAAAATAAGTAAATCAAGAATGTGACAAAAAATAAAGAAATAAAAAAGAAATAGAGATAAATTAAGCGAATGAGAGAGTTGAAGAGAGGTATTCTAAATTGGTATGGGACTAAGTGAGTATGGTAGACTCATCCATTTGATACCTACATATCATACCGGTAATGAGTATGATAAAACCCGTATTATGGATATGGATACACGTAATTATTCACTAAAATGACCATATATAAGTAACTTAGTACCCATCCCGTCCCACAAAAAATCTATTTGATGTATACTTTTTACAAACATTTTGGAGGATAAATGACTTGCAACTTTATCAAATTATTATTTTGATGTTGATTATAATATTTACTCATTTAAAATGTTTATAGTTTTAAAAAGTTAATATTTTTGTTTATAAGTTTTACAATTCAACTTAAAGAACTTTGAATACTTTTTTAAGTGTATTAAAATAGTATGATATTTTGTTTATTTATCGATTTATTTTTGTTAAAATGTGAGTAACAAATATTTTAAGTGTGCTCCACACATTAAAATATTTTTCTAAGTTGTAACAAATATTTTAGCACGGTACTCATACTCTATCCATCGTCATTCCTTCCTAGGGAACAATCAAGTGTGCTCCAATCTCTTTCAAAAAAAAAAAGTGTGCTCCAATCAAAATATATGACCAAATTAACATATTATCTGGGTGTTACATAGAGCAATGCTAATAACAATATCTCTAAAACTCTATTTTCAACACATATTCTATTGTTGAAATCCACGTGGAAGTTTCATTATTTTTAAAATGGACTTAAAAATAGCAAAACTCACACACATTTTATTTAATAAAAGAATGAGAGCTAAAAAATAATGTCTGAACAAGTGTAGTTGATGCTCTTTTATTTATTTTTTGTTTTGGTTTAAATTTGAAGAGTTTAGCAAGGACTCTCTCACATCTTAAATGATGCTCCCTCCGTCCCAATTTAACTGAGCTAGTTGAACTTTTCACACAAATTAAAAAAAATGTATAAATGAAAGAGAGAGAAAAATCTTTTTGAGTGTCTTTCTCAAGTATTGGTGGATTCTTCTTTATCATAAATGTAAATTAGAATATATTGAATTGGGAGTGATGAAAGTAGTATTAATTAGAGTTATAATTAAAAAAAAAAAATTAATGTTGTATTGAAAACTGAAATGGGTCAAAATTCCTAAGACAATATTTTCTACAAATAACTCAAATATTACAGGACGGAGGGAGTATGAAATGCGAGATAAGAAATAATATTCTAAGAAGGAAAAAAAAAAACATAAGAGGTGGAGGATACAAAGACCTCTTCCATTGGGGTTCATATTGTTCATTGGTTCAACTAGTTGGGTCGTGTACGTGTGCTTACCAAATATCCCCACTAATCACACGCTTCAAATCACAAACTTTACCCTCAATTCTAGGAAATATATTTAATCATTTTCAGCAGGGATATTTATTTATTTATCCTTTCAAAAATGTAGTATTATTATTATTTTATTTGACTCTATATGTGTCTCATTCTTGATATGATTATGCCTGCCAAGAAAATAACCCGTTGATTTAGGGAAAATTTATTTAATTTTTAGGAGGTACTAGTAGTATTTCCAGCAAGATCACAACAAGGTCACATGTTGACTAGAGTATCATTTTGGTTTGACTGGATTGGCTGAATAGACAAGGCTTCACAGACTACAGCTGGAAAACGTAGGCAGGACAAGAAGGTAAAATTCATGATTAGATTCCATTATTATTCTTTCTGTTTCTCACTCACTCTCTCTTCTAAAGTTACAAATACAAAATTTAAATTAAAACAAAGCTTTCTGCTTCAGGATTATTACTACTTAAATAAATGCTCTTTGTTAAAGTAGAGAGATACAAGTTATACTACTCTGCACTGCCACCACACATTACTCTCCTATGCTTCACAAGTTTGAATGGTTTATTTTACAAAGAAAAAACATGAAGATCTCTAATTGACCTTTGAAAAATAAAATAATTTAACAAGCAAAATTGTTTTCAAGATCTAGTTGAATGATTCATGTTTTTTATTTGTTTTTAATAATAAAGACTTAAATATTCCACAATTAGGACTCAATTGATAAAAAATTGTAAGAAAATTTGATATGTTAGGAGGCATGGTGAAGTCACAATAACTCATTTTTCAATATTTAGTGTTTGAATTTTATCGTTGAAGAATGATGAATTTTTTATTTATTAAAATAATATTAATGACTATTTTACAATAATCTTCAATGAGATTTAAACTCAACACTTTGAGGTTACAAGATTAACACTTACAACTAATCTAATACTTCAAATGTAGATGTTAGGTTCTTTAGAGCAGAAAATAAATACAATAAAACATACAAGGACATTTAATATGCTAATATATGAGTTTGACCTCACAAATTTTCATTTATACATTTAGTTTGTGGAAGTTTTGCCATCTGAAACTTTAATACCAAAAAGAACATGGAAAATTTACTAGATCATTGATTTATATTAGAGGATGAAAACTAAAGAAAATTTTGCTTAACTAGTCGGATCAGAGCTAAGTTTTATAACCAATCTAGATTGTGTAGATTACTCTGATAGATTTATTGAGTGTCAAATACTGCAACTTTTAAATTTAAAAAATCTAAAAAATTATTTTTAAAATGATTACTTCAATAATAAATCAAATATAAAAAAAATTAATATTTATTTATTTATTTATCTTCATCAAATAGGTCTAAGGATTATTTTTCTAGCCATCATTTGATTTTTGACATTTAACTCTTAGAAGAAAGATTTGGTGGGGTATAGTGTTTGGAAACCATGATGAACAGTAACTGAGTGAAGGTTGATGAAGGATGATGGAGGTTAGTTGTATACAATCGAGAATTCTAAAAAAGAAATGAATAAGGTTAGTTGGCACTGAGTAAAATGAGTGTGTAACAGCAAAGAAAGAGAGATTGAAAGAAGGGAAAAAAAAAGGTTATGTTACTTAGAACAGTTGGCAAATGTGTCAGTAAAAACATTAAAAAAATGAATAAAAATACTAAAGATGTTTTTTAATTATGAAAGAATACTAAAGGGAACAAGCTTGGCCTTCAAGAGAAGAACCTCTCAATTTGAGAATTCAATCAAAGAAAAAAATGCACACGCCCTTGAAGAAAAAGGTGAAAACTTAATTAAATTATTGATTAATGAAATGATTAATCAACTAACCTCAAACCTGAATAATTATTACAGTTGGTAGTAACAATAAAATGTGTGAATTGAGTGGAGACAACTAAAATGTCAAGTTAAAAATTAATAAGATCTGATCTTGATCCAACTGTCATCGATGTGTCAACTGCATGAATGTAAAACCTGTAAACATTTTTTCGTAGGTTTAAAACGTACTATTATTTATTCAACAAAACATAAACACGATATCCAATACTGTATACATAAACACGATACATCCATCTTCTATTGAAGATCAAATAATTTAAGATCTAAATGATCTGATCCCGATCCAACAATCATCAATATGTCAATTATCCAAACACAAAGATTATTGATAGTCGGCTTTCCAAATTATTCTATATTTAACTCGTTTTTACTTTTTATCTTTCACGACTAAAAAATACACAAAAATTAAATTATATTATATTAAAAACATCAAAATTTAGAAGTTAGAAAATGATTTATGAAACTAAAAAAAGTGATTAGGTTGTTGTTGATGTTGTTGTGTTTGTGCAATAATTTACCAACAGGAGCAGTTGGTAGTAGTTAGTATGTCTTTTAAAATGATACATGTCACTTCATAGCATGGGCAGGTAAGCAAAGAAAGAAAGCAAAATACACACAGTTTCTCTCTCTATATTTTCTCTCTCTCTCTTTCTAGTTCTAGCTTATAGTATTGTCTGTAATCTATAAAAGTTAGATTTTTATACTACCTTTGTTGTTTATGGTTACTACCCAATTGGTGAAATTGGTTTTTATTGTCTAATCTATATAGCATTTGATGCTAAATCCTGTCCCTGTCCCTTTCACTTTCAAGTTTCCTCAGTCATTGCAGGATTTTGAGTACTTGTATTTGATTCTTTTGGTCTTTCTTTCTTCTTGGATTCCAACACTTCTTAATAATTATAACTCTTTGTTAAATTGCATCACATAACCTTCTTCTTATAACTATTGATAATAATGAATCATACATAATCTTTGCTTAGCATCGAACAAAATTGGACAAAGGAGAAAAGGGAATCTGCTTTATTTGTTGTTTGATATATATGAGCTGAGCTGTTAGCTAATCTAATCTTAGTGTCTATGTCATTGTCATATACTTTATGCTCTTAACAAGACTGAAAGGTTTTCACTTTTCTTGTATCAGAGAGGGAACAATTTTTATTATTAATTTTTTTTTTCTTCATTAGATTTTGATTTGATCCTAGGGTTTTTGAAAGATTATATTCCATTTTATGAGAACAATGGTTTTATTTTTATTTTTTCTTCTTTTACTTTAACTTCATCTCAGTACTATAAAGCTGCCAAGTTATTTGTTCCTTGTTTAGTCCTGCAAGATATCTCTTGAGCCAAACTTAGTCAAAATTCACTTTCCCTTTAATCATTTATATGCATTTCTTGAGCCAATTGCTGAGTCAGGATTGTTCTAATCAATTGTTATATAAATATAGAAAGAGAGAGACATAGACATAGAAAAAAGGTGTTGTTTTCTTTCTTGAATTAAGAAAGATGGGTGGTGAGGAAAATGCAATGGAGTTTCAACATGGAAATGAGAATATTATGAGTTCTTGTCCGTCTTCAGAAATGGATATTAGTTCTGTATCTAATATGGCTAAGACTTCTTCAGATGTAGTAAATCATCATCAGCAGCAGCAGCAGCATCATTTCATGGCTTCTTCAGCTTGGGATAATCCACTTGTTTCATTGAGTCAAGCTCATACTTTTGGTGGTTCTTCAATGGTTTCTCATAATGAGTTTGCTAATGCAAATTCATCTTATAACCCTCTTGTTTTGGAGAATCAAGGGATGAGTAGCACTTCTCATCTTGTTCAATACTCAAATCTTGGAGGCATGATCCATAAGATTCCTTCCTATGGAAGTGGAAGTTTCTCAGAAATGGTTGGTTCCTTTGGCCAACATGGGTCAGGTGGGGAACATGTAGCTAACACATCAGGGTATCCAATTCCATCACAGCATTATAATCACATCAAAGATGCTGGAATCCAAAGGGGTCAAATTAATGGTGAACAATCTCAGATTGAGGACTCTATTCATGAGGATGGAGGTACAGGATCTGCACCTGGTAGTGGAAGTAGAAGAAAAAGAGGACTTGATCAAAATTCTTCTTTCAGTCCTAACAAGGTTTGTTTCTAAGCTAAGTTTGGTATTCATATATCAATGAATCTTATACATGACTTTTTTTAATAGATAAATGTTAGTGGTAAATTTGTTAGAGGGAGAGAGAAATGATAGTAGCAGAGATTGAACTTAGACCTGATTCATAGAACTTCATCGGTGTCTCGAATAGGACTTGTATTGTTGGTTTGTTTTGTTTGATATTCAAAATTAGCTTAGGGGTTTTATAAGATATTTATGAATGAAATGCCTTGTACATGAGCTTAGATTAGATCAAGGTTTGTTTCTAAGCTATGTTTGATATTCATATATCAATGAATCTCATATAGGACTTGTAATATTTAATAGTATTGTTTATGAGGTTTTACGAGATACTAATGAAAGAAATGCCTTATATATGAGTTTGATTAGAATGCTGAGGGTGATGGAGTGAAAGATTCTCCAAGGAAAATTTCTGATGGTTCAAAAGAACATGATAAGAAACCAAAAGTTGAACAATCAGGGAAGCAAGCTAAAGATAACTCTCCCAGTGGAGATGCTTCTAAAGATAATTTCATTCATGTGAGAGCTAGAAGAGGTCAAGCCACAAACAGTCACAGCCTTGCAGAAAGGGTACAAACCATCAACATCTTATACTATAATGTTTCTTATGATAAATCCATTTTTTTTAATGTACACAAGTTATAATAACTTTTGTTTTTGCTTTTGTAGGTTAGAAGAGAAAAGATTAGTGAACGAATGAGGTTGCTTCAAGAACTTGTTCCAGGATGCAACAAGGTAGCGATTTGGTTAAGATGATGTGTTAAATAGTTTCTTATGATTCGTTGTAACGTATAACTTATTTGGTGACACACTGATTGATATATGTCTCAGCAGATTAATTTCATTTTCTCTTTGTTAATTTTTCTGATGATGATCTCTTTGATTTCTTCTCTTATTAGATAACTGGCAAAGCAGTAATGCTAGATGAGATAATAAACTATGTGCAATCACTGCAGCAACAGGTTGAGGTAAGACAGCAGTGCCTTGCAATCTTTAAAGTATCAATTTATTAGTATTATTCAAAGTTCAAACTTGATCTGTTTTGCACTATGCACATGCTTAACACCAAGGGAAATAAAAAAAGGGAAATACTTCTATAAAATAATATAAAGGATTTAATCATTTCACTGAATAATGAATATTAAGAGATTGTTTTATCATAATTACATGACTTCAAGCTTCAGTTCCATTATATTTTGGTTTTTTGTGGCTATGCATCTTATAAAGATATATTTTGCAGTTTTTGTCAATGAAACTTGCCACCGTGAACCCAGAACTGAACTTTGATGTAGAGCGGCTCTTATCCAAGGATGTAAGTGAAGATCTTAATCTTACGAATTTGACTTCTTGGAAGTGAACTATTCACTTTGGAGGGTAAAGTAAATAATCTCAATTGTGGATGAGCAATTTAGCCATTGATCTAAAGATATGCTTATGTATAGCAAATCTTAAGTGTGTCCGAATATCAGTCATGGTGTCATAGATCTTCTCGTCAACTGTTGACATTACTTTTATCTTCTAAAGTGAATTGTACACTTTTGAAGACTTACTCTTACAATCTTAATCCAGTTAATACACAATTATGATTATGACTTGTATTTCTCTATCAATTAGATTCTCCAGTCACGCTTAGGACTCGGAATAGGTGGATTTGTTCCTGGTGTAAGCTCCTCTCACCCATTCCCAAATGCAAGTTTCCAGGGTAACATGGCTGGCATGCCTAGTTCATCGACACAATTCCCTCCTTTGTCTCAGGTAAAAAGAGTGAAGATCTTTTCAACATTGTAGTATTAATTCACTTGATTGTGAAGTACTGACATATATTATGTACATGCAGAATGCTTTGGACCATGACTTCCAAAACTTTTATGGAATGGGATATGATCCCAATACAGCACTTGACAATTTGGGACCCAATGGTAAATACTAAAAAAGCAGAATCTTTTAATTCTTTTTAGTAAACAGTCGTTTAGTTTTCGAAATGTGTGAGACATTGTTACTATAATATCTAATATATCAAACTACAAAAACATTCGTACATGTATCTTTTCTTAGTAATTTGATGGACTAATGTGGCTAATAGAGGACACGACACATTCAAAGACCAAACTAACTAACAAAAAGTACATTCAAGGAACAAACCGACTTATGAGAGACACATTTGAGTTTGTTTTTAGTTTTTGTTAATTCAAGACTACAGAGATAGCGCCTGTCTCTTTTAAGGATAAAAATGACCATTTACTCTTTTTTCATTGGTTGCACGATAAATTTAAGTGTCAATTTTGTCATTAATTTATTTCCATGTTGAACAGGGAGGTTGAAACCAGAGTTATAGTGTGATGAATATATAGCCTTGTTTCTACAACAGAAGACTTTGGAATATTCCTGTTGACTGCACAATTTAACTGAAGTTGAAAAAAAATAGAGGGAGAAAAAGGAAAATAAAGGTTTTAGTTGTATAGGATTTAATTAATACCTAACTATTGGCGCTTCGAATTTTTAGTAGAAGATGACTTTGTTAGATTCAATATCAACTGGAAAATGAGTTACACATATTGTGTGAATGTGTGTAAAATCATGATCATTAAGAACAAGTTGCAAGGGTTTTTATTGATATGAAGGGCATGGAATTGCATGAGGAGCATGTGAGTAAAGTGTATGCAACTATCATTACCTCTGTGAAATTATGTATAGAGTTGCAGGACTTGGATTTTTGAAGATCATTGTGTTCAAAATTTGTGTTTGGGGTTAGGTGATGTGTGCATTTGTTTTAAGGGTTTCTGGTTGTTCTTGTATTGGTCTTTTGAAAAGAAAATGTAATGAATGAAGGAATTCTTGAGTTTATATAAAGGATGAACATGTTTGCAACTTGTATGAGTATGACATATTGAGTATACAAGTGCTTCTTAGATTTTTCCGGCTCTAGACCTTTGGATCAGTAAAATTATCAAGACGTCTGAGTGAACTATCGGTTGGTTTTTTTGGCGCCTATTTTTTTTGTTTAAGGACTATCTCACTTTTGTGAGTAGGGAATTTTTCTCCGGAGAAAGAAATTCTTTTCAAAAACATTTTAGAGACAGGGATTATGTTCTCTTCTATACAGAGTCCCTGTTTCAAAATTTATAAGAATTCTCTTACATGTGTGTTTATGTATGACAAATGTTGTATCATTTTTTTGTTGTTGCCAGTTTTGATATCTAGATGCTTTTGAACAATTTGATTGAATTGAAGGGTTTGTATAGTTATTACAAGATTTTTAATCTACTCAAGCATAATTGGTGATTGATAACTTAATTTTTTCCTATACACTCAAGGAACAAACCGACTTATGAGAGACACATTTGAGTTTGTTTTTATAGTTTGTGTCAATTCAAGACTATAGCGATAACACCCGTCACAGTCAAGGATAAAAATGATCATTTACTCTTTTTTCATTGGTTGCACGATAAATTTAAGTGTCAATTTTGTCTAATTAACTTATTTCCATGTTGAACAGGGAGGTTGAAACTAGAGTTATAGTGTGTTGAATATATAGCCTTGTTTCTACAACAGAAGACTTTGGAATATTCCTGTTGACTGCTCAATTTAACTGAAGTTGAAAAAAATAGAGGGAGAAAAAGGAAAATAAAGGTTTTAGTTGTATAGGATTTAATTAATACCTAACTATTGGCGCTTAGAATTTTTATTAGAAGATGATTTTGTTAGATTCAATATCAACTGGAAAATGAGTTACACATATTGTGTGAATGTGTGTAAAATCATGATCATTAAGAACAAGTTGCAAGGGTATTATTTATTGATATGGATGGCATGGAATTACAGGAGGAGCATGTGAGTAAAGTGTAAGCAACTATCATTACTTCTGTGAAATTATGTAGAGTTGCAGGACTTGGATTTTTGAAGATCATTGTGTTCAAAATTTGTGTTTTGGGTTAGGTGATGTGTGCATTTTTTTAAGGGTTTCTGGTTGTTCTTGTATTGTTCTTTTGAAAAGAAAATGTAATGAATGAAGAAATTCTTGAGTTTATATAAGGATGAACATGTTTGCAACTTTTATGAGTATGACAGATTGAGTATACAAGTGCTTAGATTTTTTTTTTGGCTATAGACCCTTGAATTCGTTTAATCCTATCAAGTCGTCTGAGTGAACTAAGGGTTGGTTTTTTGGCACCTTTTCCATTCAAATTACACAAGATGAAGTGTTTATTTCTTTCTTATTCGCAATGATTTGAACTTGACTCTAGTGCGTTTAGTAGGGCTACTCTCAAGGACAACATCACTCTGCGAGTAGGCAAATTTTCTCCGTAAGTATAGAGGCGGGAAATAATTTCTTTTCAAAAACAGTTTAGAGACGGGGATTATGTTCCCTTCTATACAGAGTCCCTGTCTCAAACTTATAAGAATTCTCTTACATATTCTTATAGGATACCTCACATCAATGACAATCAATGTCCGTATATTAATCGACACCTTGTATAATCTTGATTATATCAACAGATTCTCAACTTGAATTCTTCACAAGCCAACATTGATCCAGGGACTTATGATTGCAGCTGTATGCATAGTGTGAACTGTGTACCATAGAAATTTTCAAGAAAGAGAGGTGGAGTGACAAGAAACGTTTGAGTACCAAGTCTTTTTTAATCAGAAACTTCCCAAAACAACGCTTTCTCAATACCACCCTTCTCTTCTAACGTGGAAGACCGAACAATGTTATAACCACAAAGCATACTATGAAGATTTATCCTTAGATCGAATTAAATATTAGGATACCAATTGTTGGAAAATAAAACTGACTTGAAAAGAACACAATGACAACTTAAAGAAAAATAATATTTTACAACCATTATGAAAATAACACCTAAATAATGCTTACTAACTAACGAACTTCAGATTACTCCTATGTTGCTTTTTAAACGTCTTTTTATAATTTTTACACATATCAAGATAATTGATTATACTGTTACTTTTTGATAGCGGTATACAAAATACGGTTTAGACGGGTTGCATGTGACCCAAACATGGTCCTAACATTAACTCGGAACAATTTTTAAACTCTAAACCAACACAAAACCCAATCAAACTCAACATAAACAAAACAAGAATCCAATATGCATATAACTGATTAGTAATGAATCCTAATAATGTTTGACTTTAAAATAATACTAATGTTTATTTACACTATTTCCGTGTCTCTAGTTTTTTCAATGATGGTCTTGAAAAATCAAGACCATCATTGAAAAAACTAGAGACACGGAAATAGTGTAAATAAACATTAGTATTATTTTAAAGTCAAACATAATCAATCATCCAAACATGGCTTCATATTGAGGATGATATATTAATAATCCACATGACATACATATATTAACATTAATAATCATCAACATGGCCTAACTTACATCCTAATTAGTAATGAATCCTAATCTTAAATGTAAGAAAAAAGTCCAAGTAACTATCGATTACAGGAAATCCTTCCATTCATGGTGTGTGCCATCACATCACCTTCCTTGCTAGGGTTCTAGCTCCGACAAAGGTATCCAGCGATGGAATTCAATTATGGCAGCGACGAGGACAGGAAGAAGAAGGAATTCCCAGGTGACATCCAAAGATGGATTGACCCAATGGATTATGTGAGGCATCAACAATTTGAAAACGAATGCAATGCATGTATTGCGAAATAACGCCATCTTAAGGTCCATTGTTGTGGATGCAAAGGTGCAATTTAAGCGGTATGAGACAATGATAACGATGACGATGGCAGGCAGCATGCCTTCGGCGGTGATTTTGAATGATGGATTGATCCGATGAACGAGCCAAGGGAGGTAGAAGTGAAAAAGGAGTGTGAGGCATGCATAAAAAATGATCTCTGCTGTCATATTCATTGTTACAAATGTATTCATCCAATCCATGAAAGAAGGGAGGCAGAACTCAAAACATAATGTGTAGCATATATGATAACATAACTCCATCATTTCCATTGTTTCTGTGAACAAGAGAAAGAGAGTATAATCAGTAATATCACAAATTAATTAATACATAAAAGAAAATAGGACCAAGAATAGAAAAATGTGATTGGGATGGTTTTTAAAAAACTATTATATTCTCAAAAACAATTTAATAAGATATATATGTGCCATGCTGTGATTCATCTACACTGCGACGACTGCAATCCGTGTCGCAACATCCATAAGCGCGGATTCGTGAGATCCATAACGCAGCCACGGCTGCTATTAAAAATCCCAAGATCCTGCTAAATATGGCCAGTCACATTTTCTACGAAGCTTAGTTATCTAGAAATTACAAGTACGTAACGTAGATGCTTTTTATCAATAAAGTTGTAAAAAAAATAAAACGATCTTCTATGCCCCAAACAAACACGATCAACCATCCTAGTTATAAAAAAAATTTAAAACTATCTCCTATGTCTCAATCAAACACGAACGATCATCCTTGTTTATTAAATCTTTCAGAAAAAAATATATCCTTGTATATTAAAAAACACTTATCCATTTTTCCCTTTCTTAAACATCTATACTAAAATAGAAAGAAAAAACATTGTCAATTATCCGACTACTTCTGATTATTTATGTAGAGACACTTGTGATCAAGGATGTGTTTCGTGAACTAAAATAGCACATGTGTCAACGAGTCAGTGTCCTCTCTTGCGTCGGTGCTTCATTGGTGTGACAATCTATGGACAATAGCGAAGTAATTGAAACCACTCATTGATGTGATGATTCGGTAACTAAGTAGTTTAATAAGTAGGTCATGGTAAAGTTTTAAGGAATAATGGAGTGAGATTGGACTTGAAAAACAAGAAAGCAATAGAGAAATTAAAAAACGTTTTTGTGTCGAGAAGATAAAAAGAAGCAGTGAGGGAGGTTGGAAGGGACGGACTTACCTTTAATCTGTGAGCACTGCGATCAGTCCAAAATCCTGCTTTCTCAATTGATCAAAGAGTATCGCTAATAACCCTAGGGTGTGTGTATATATACCCCGTAAGACCCTCAGGACAGATTTTTATAACAGAATTTATAATCTATATCATCATATAAAAAAGCTTTTTATAAAGTTAAAACTTAAATCAATTCCAAAAAACTTTTAAAGTGTTATGAATATTATCAGGGCCGTCTCCGACAAATCAGAGGCTCCGCTGTAATACAATTTTAATTTAAAAAGTATTAAAAATAAATTAATAAAAGTTTTTGATTTATCACAATTCTCTCTTTCTTTCTTTCTTGTGTTGGTGTATGTTATGTTGTTAGTATGAAAATAGTCTTTCATAATTATAAAAGGACAATACTTATCTCCGTATCACCGACACTTTTGATTGAAGGCGTGTCTAGTGTTCGACAACACTTGATTACATTGAATTATGAGTAAATATTCATAAAAATCATTTAAAACAAATATTATTTTTTTATCAATAAATATCAAACAGAATCATAATAATGTAACAAAGAAAAGACTCATAACAACATAAAATTATGAAGATCTGCATGACAACAACGTTGGTGTTTTCAGAAGAACCCCAGTCACCAACACAAATTTTAGATTTTCTCAATTCATGTCATGCGAACACATATTGATTTACCGTACTGCTCAGCTGAAAATTAAAATTGTTCTATGATTTTTAACTAACGTGTAATTTTATTTTTGGTGAGTAGAGGAGTTCTCCAAACACAGAGGACCAAATGTTTTCAACTGGGAGAAAGGCGCTTTAGCCATGGAGTGGAAGAGAAGATATAAACTCTATTTTTATTTTTTTTTGCTAATCATCATATATGATTAACGCTACATATGAAAATTATGTCAACAAAAAAAGGCTACATATGAAAATTAAGCACCTTGGTTGAAACCAAAAGGAATTTTTTTTTATCGAAATTGTTTAAGAGATTTTGAATTGACTAATGCTACATCTCGCGAAACAAAATCCACGAAATATTCACGACAGCCTAATAACATTCAATGAATAAAATCGAATGTGGTAAAAAATTGTTAATTGAAATATATGTATTACAATCGTCAATAATTGTAAGTAATGTCGCAAAAAGGACCCAATATGCGTACTATGAATTCAACACATTAGATATGACACTGATGAGACTCGTCAACACCACTTCTTCTGTTTTTTTTAAAATAAATTAATTGAATATAACCACGTGTGTCAGTGTCGGTACCAACACGTATCAAATACTTGATAGACATTTTATCAAAAGTGGCGTTAGTTCTTCATAGACTGTATGTGGAAATGTGTAGATATTCTCATATTTGTTTTTAGCAATTATGTAACATTGATTAAATCTAACAATTTTTTTTTTTTTTTTTTATGTTTTACCTTAGAACTAAGTTGAGCTCTCCAACAACTTATTATTGTGTTGCACAAATTCAGATGTAGCATTAGTCATAAATAAATCCTAGTATAACTGTCAATTATAGGAAACCCTTCCATTCATGATAAGTGACATCACCTTCTTTGCAAGGGTTCTAGCGCAGGCAAAGACTTCAAGGCTTCCTTGCGTGGGTTTTAGCTCCGACAAAGGCATTGAGCGGAGGAATTCAATGATGAAGACGAGGATAGGAATAAGAAATAATTCCCCGTTGATGTTGGAAGATGGATTGATCCAACGGATGATGTAAGGGATCGACACTCTGGAAAGGAACCAGAGACATATATGCTGCAATAACGCCAATTTAAGATCCGTTGTTGTGGATGCAAAGGTCCAATTGAAGGGGTATGAGATAATGGTGAGCATGAAGATGGCAAGGAGCATGCATTTGGCGGTGATTTTGAACGATGGATTGATCTGATGAACGAGCCGAGGGAGGTAGAAGTGAACAATGAGTGTGAGGCATGTATAAAAAAATGATCTCTGCTGTCACAAATGATTCCATCCAATCCATGAAAGGCGGGAGACAGAACTCAAAAGAGAGTGTGTAGCATATATGATAAAATAACTCCATCATTTCCATTGTTTCTATGAAAAAGAGAGTATGATCAGTAACATTACAAATCAAACATTAATACATAAAAGAAAAGAAAACGTAAACCACCAAATTAGTCCTTGACTTTGTATGGCGCTTCAATAGTTTCATGAGATTATGAAAATTTTAAAAAAGCTGCCGACTCTATCAATGTTCAAGTTGGTCCTTATATTCTAAGTAAATTGATCTCTTACTATCGGTTTATTTTGTAACATGCTATCAAAAGAAATCTGGAACCAAGTTTAAAGGAGGCATCAATTTATTGAAAATAGCGAGCTAATTTTGTTATTGAAACGGATAAGAAATTGGAATGAGTCGCTGATATCATGTTGAATTGATAGAGATCATAGAATGAGTTTGAAGGATTTGGCACAACAAAGCAGAAATAAGCGAAGGAGGGAGTTACCTTTAGTTACATACAACTAGAGAATTATTTTTTTTTTTTTGAGAAATTAAAATGGATTAAAATACTGAAAGCCTGGAGATTTCAGCACAAGGAGTGCCAAAGCCTCAGCTGAGAAAGTCAATTACATGAATGTGGAAACAGGCAAAACGGGAACAAAAACTACCCTGTTACATAAAAATTCCCAAACAAGGTAAAGGGTTCAACCACCATGAATGGTAGGAAAACAC